>Ga0154000_1000007_pt1 | contig 89674 bp, 90 predicted proteins | sample TSNC084MetaG_FD_104674 | JGI IMG/M metagenome (GOLD analysis project Ga0154000, IMG submission 104674) | Attine ant fungus gardens microbial communities from North Carolina, USA - TSNC084 MetaG | ecosystem: Host-associated > Fungi > Mycelium > Unclassified | place: USA: North Carolina, Lumber... | reverse complement strand
GGACTCGACGTATTCCGTCTCGTAACCGACTTCTTGAAGCTGCGCGGCAACCCACTCCGCGCACGCACGCTCGCCTTTGGTGGTTTCGAGTTCTCCCGTGTTCGAGGTGTCGAAGCGGATGAGAGAACTGACCAGTTCGACTACTTCTGCTTCGGCTCTGCTCGGATTCGGATTATCCGGGGTTGAGGTCATTCCACTTTCCTACCATCTCCTAGCACTGCAATGAACGAGACATGTTAAATATCAATAGGTTTGGCGTCACATGGCCTCCCTAAATGAACTTCAAGGTGAGCACTTGACGCAACCAATACTGATTCCATCTATGCCAGAATCCTCAGAGTTCTCTACGAAGCTCCCGAACGACAGCGATCGTGCTGGCCGACATGTCCAGCGAAAAACACCGCAGCTGCTTCGGGACGATCTCCGAAGCAGCTGCGGAAACAGCCCAACACCAATCGCCTAAGCACCGTGAAGTCGAAGCAAAGGAGAACACACTCACGATCGTTGAGAGTGCCCCTCCACCAGGCGAAGTGAGATAGTCAAGAACCGGCTACGATCCGGCCCCCGTACCGAGAAATGTTGCAAGCCCTGCCACGCCGGCGATTCCACCGAGTATCGCAGCAAGTGCACCTGCGACCGTGATGACGCTGTTCAGTGCATTCAGATCGTTGTCGGATGAACTCATAGTTGTCTCCTGGGATGTCGTTACGAAATTGCGCCGAATTGCGGAGTATTGCGCACATCACAATACGCACTCACAGCGCTCATAATCAAGCTCGATAGGTCTAATTATATTGCGGCACAACAGAATTAACCATTTTTACTGTGACACGGTTTCTGGCATGTCAACACCACCGATCGACAGAGCGAACCAGTCGCGGCACATCGATCACGTCACATCAGTCGCCCTGATGCATCGGTTACACCAGGGCGACTGATGTTCGCTGAGTTCGGAGGGAACACGAGGGGAACGCAATGGCGTGACCACCACCGAGCTTGATTATGCTGTCGGCCTTGTCGTACAAACTTCGCACTGCTGTTTCGATCTGGCCGACAGCCTCTGTTGTATCAAAAGGGGTGACGCCGATATCGCCCGCATCCGCCACTTGCAATTCCGTCCACGGTTCGACGCCGAGCCCGATACGGGAAGGGCGCAGTAGCTTTGATTTCGATCGGATCGATTCGGGTCCGAGTCGCGCCGCGGTACGATGGCGCCGCGCAGTGCGATGATCTGTAACGGTGTCAAATGGGATATCCAGCAATACGATCGGCATGCTCGACGTCATCCAAGCGCGGCAAACCGCAATCATTGCGAAAGCCTCGGCTTCACCGACGAGAGCATGGTGAAACTCGTCGGTGATCACACGGTCTGCGGTACCGGCCTCTAGCGAAGGGCAATTCTTACCGCCGGGGTGGAGCCGTCAACTCCGCAGTGTGGATGGTGGCTTCGGTGAGAGCTGCAGGATTGGGCTCGACACCGATGCCCGGCCCCCCTGGGATGGACACCGTTCCGTCCTTCATCACGATCGGGTCGGTGATGTCCTGCTTGTAGAAACGATCGGAGCCAGAAATATCGCCAGGCAGGGTGAAGCCAGGGAGCCCAGCCAGTGCAGCATTGGCAGCCCGGCCGATTCCCGTCTCGAGCATGCCTCCGCACCAAACCCCGATGCCGTTCGCGACAGCGAGATCGTGGATGCGCGTAGCCTCCAGATATCCCCCTACTCGGCCGGGCTTGATGTTGATCACGCTCGCGGCACCTAACGCAATCGCATCAGCAGCCGACTGCACCGACACGATCGACTCGTCGAGGCAGATAGGAGTCGAGAGTTGGCGAGCCAAAAGTGCGTGTTGGCGGAGGTCTTCCTCGGCGAGAGGTTGCTCGATCAGCAGCAAATTGAAGGGGTCGAGCTCGCGCAGGACGGGCGCGTCTGAGAGGAGGTATGCGGCGTTCGCATCCACCTGGAGTGGGATGTCGCCGAAGCGTTCCCTCACAGCCCTGACAGGTTCGACGTCCCAGCCCGGACGGATTTTGAGTTTGACGCGCGCGTAACCCTGATCGACGAAGTCCCCGACGAGATCGAGCAGGGCAGGAATAGATTCCTCGATGCCGACGCTGACGCCGGAAGGGACTACGTCACGTGTGACGCCGAGGTGCTGAGCGAAGGATACGTCCTGTAATCGGAGTTGCGCGTCGAGGACCGCCATTTCCAGGGCTCCCTTGGCCATGCGGTGTCCCACCACATGGCCGACTGCCGTGTTCACCGTCTGTGCCGTGATCGGATTGCCTGCGGCCTGCCAATCGAAGAGCAATGGGACAAGGAATCTCTGTAGTGCCTCCCGTGCACCGTCGAGGTACTCCGGAGAATAGAACGGATCGGCGAGTGCAACGCACTCCCCCCATCCGATCACCGTGCGACCGTTATCGGAGGCGGTTGCCCGCACGAGGAGCGGAAATCGCTCGGTCTGAGTGGAAAACGATGTAGTGAACGGCTGCACCAAAGGCATTCGAACCGTGATCAATTCGACGCGATCAATTCGCATCAGTCTTTTCTCCTCATGTAATAGTGGCCTGCGCGATCGAAATCGACAACGCTCCAGCCTTCCCGAAATAGTCCGGCGAGCACTCGACGTAGCGCCAGGCGCCACTCGGCCGCACGCGCGGGAGCCTCGCGGCGAACCGCCTCGATGTCCGACGGAATCTGGACGCGACAACGACTCTCATGGACAGCATTTTCCAACTGCAGGTGCGGATGGCCGGCGACTGATCGTAGAACCACCGGCCCAGGATCGCCGACGGTTCGAACGACTTCCTGATCGAGTCGCCACACCGCCATCAGGCGATCGCTGCGCTGACCCTGATTGACGGTGTCGTCCATTACTCCGTAGAAGTCTGGAAGGTAGTCGTCGATCTGGCAGCCGAGTTTGTGGATGTTGAAGTACGCGTTCCTGGCGACCAAGGGGTCGTAGGTCCAGGTCGCCCGTGTCACGCCGCGTTGGAGGCACCACGCACGCTGGTGAAACTTGAGTGCATTGCCTACTCCGGTGCCCACTACGTCTGCACGAACACCGGCAATGTGCGAGTGCAGCGCCAGTTTCGTAGGAGGGTAGAAGAATCCGACACAGGCTGCGACGAGCGCACTGCCCTGATAGGCGCCCGCGACATAGTTGTCGGAGTGTGCAAGGGCGGTAAGCAGTTCCGGACTGACATGCGAATACGCGCTGTCAACCTGCCAGACCTGTGCGACGAGCTCTGAGGCAGCTGTCATCTCTGACGGATCACTCAACAGCCGAAGCTGTACATCGGTAGAGCCGGCGACGCGAGCCTTCTCCACCCCGGTCACGCGGGTACCTCCACCATGAAACGGGAGCCGAGGTACACGCCGCCCGGGACCATGCGGAGCTGCTCCCAACCAGCGAGGTTCGACGCCGTGTACGCGTAAACCCCAGCCGTATTCGACGCATGCAACTGCGTTGTCATCACGTCTTCCTTGCCATCGCGTAAGAGGTCAAGGCGATCTGTCATCGTCAGCTCAAGCCCTTTGTCGCCTGGCTTGACTTCGACACGGTTCCCGGCGTTCTCCCATATGCCCTCCAGTGGTTCCGGTGGAAGAGATCGATCGGGGCGGAGTTGTTCGGGCAAAATGCTGCCGTCGATCGAGGATGCAGCTTCGGCGAAAAGCTCGGCATAGAGTCCGTCAGGCTGACCGCCCGAAGTCAGTAGGGCAATCGCGTAGTTCGTACCGGGGAAAAGGCGGAGATACGCTCGCTGTCCGATCGTTCCGCCGTTGTGCCCGTACACCGTTGTGCCGTGCCAGTCTTCGAGGAACCAGCCCAGCCCCCAGCCGCTGGCTGTGAATGAGCTTTCCCGCAGATCGATCTGCTCGGTTGTCATCAATCGGGCACTCTCGGCTGACAACACGCGTGCAGTGTCCCGTACTGCCCCGCCGCGCAATGCGGTCTTCGCGAATGTCAGCAGATCGCCGATGCTCGACGTGATGAGCCCTGCCGGTCCCATGGATCGAACGATCGACCACGCCGGCACCGGGCTACACGTCTCACCGAACCCGCTGTGTCCGGTGGCCACGGCGAACCTCGGTGCATCCTCGCTCCGCGTGATGGTGTGTTCGAGCCCCATCGGTTCGATCAAGTATTTCTGCAAGGCATCATCCCATGACATCCCGCGCAATATCTCGACAATCCGTCCTGCCACGACGAAACCTGCGTTGCAGTATGAGAATCGAGCGCCAGGCGTGTGGATATAGCCAACGGATTGCAACTTCTCGACATATCTCTCGACACAGTCATCGCCTCGACCCGTGTCGATGAATGCATCGCCATCGATACCGCTGGTGTGGTCGAGCAGTTCGCGCACCGTCACCGAGGGCACTGGATCTCCCGCCAACCTGAAGTCCTGCAAGATCGTCCGCACCGGTACATCAAGATCGAGCAGTCCTTCGTCGACGAGCTGCATGACCAGCATCGTCGTCCAGACTTTGGTAATCGACCCGATCTGGAAGATGGCGTCGTCCGTCACCGGTTCCTGAGTCGAGGTGTTCAGAACTCCGGAGCTGACGATGACTCGATCGAACACCGACCCCTCGTTATCGAGTTGGACGATGCCGAATTGTGCTCCGGCGACTCCATAGCGTTCTCGAAGGAGGTCCAACCGGTAGCGCCAGTACCCCTCTCCGCGGGGGGCAGGGGATGACGCTGCCGGCCTTGGTACTGCGCGAGTGTACTGCTCTACCCACTCGACCAGACGAGCATGGTAGTCCAGGCGGTGCTCGATCGGTCCATCCGCGATGAAGAGATGGTCGCATCCGGGATAGACCACAAGCCGACTCGGCACCCCTTGCACTCGCAGGGCCGAGAACCACTCCTGAGCCTGCCCGACAGGGCAGGTTTCGTCGTTCTCTCCATGTAGAACCAAGGTGGGCGTCGTCACGCGTTCAACATTCGTGATGGGTGACATTTCGGCGAGCCGCACGATATCAGTCGGCGCGGCACCGGCCGTTGCCTTCGCGAAGAACCCTTCGGGGAGGAGTCGTTGTGCAGCGATGGACACGAATTCGCACAGGAGGCCCCCGGCGACGGCCGCTGCGAACCTGTCAGTGTGCGAGGTCAGGGCGCAGGTCGCGAAACCGCCGTAGCTGTACCCCGTCACAGCGATCTTGTCGGCATCCACGAGCCCTTCGGTCACGAGCTGATCAAGGGGCTCGAGGAAGTCAGCGAGGTCGGCACGTCCCCACTCACCATCGAGTGCTCGAAGAAACTCCTCGCCGTATCCGTCCGACCCCCGCGAGTTGAGGGTGAGCACCCGCCATCCGCGCGCAGCGAGAAGCTGCTGATACAAATGGATTTCGTCCGCGACACCTGCCCACGCGTTGTGTGGTCCACCATGTATGTCAAGCAGAAGCGGAGCAGGACCGGTGGTAGCGGCTCCGCCAAGAAGCCACCCATGGATCGTAGTCCCGTCACTGATCTCGAACTGCCTCGGTTCGGGGCGGTGCAACTCGACGCCGGGAAGGCTCTGGTCCATCAGAGAGGTAAGCACCCGGCGCTTGCCGCTGGGGAGGTCGACTAATGCAACCTCGGCGAACGACTTTGGTGTAGTCACGACGACAGCAGCGCGGGGAGCACGTGAGGCCACCGACAGGCCGGAGATCACGCAGTGAGGTTCGGCGACGATCGGCCGCTGGCCACCTCCGTCCAGGTCGGCGCCATATAGATGTGTCCAGCCGCGATCGCGGAGGCAAAAGATGATGTCTTCGCCCTCCGAGGTCAGCGCTGGCCTGCCGCCTGGGTATCCGGTCGCTCCTGGCATCACATTGCGGTCAAGCCCGCCGCTGAGATCGGTGTCATCGCGGCCGTCCCGGAAAAGTCGCAGAAGTCGCGCGTGCCCGACCGTCATCGTCGGAGAACCCACCGCAATGATCGACTCCCCGTCAGGGGCCCACATCGCTGGGCCTGTGATCCCGGTAGCGTGACCGAAACACACAGCGGGCGCCATCGGATCGTCCACATCGACTGCGTAGACGCGGCATTCCAGATCGACGTCCGATCGAGCTTCCACGGCTGCGGTGAAGGCGAGTCGCGTTCCGTCCGGCGACCAGACAGGATCGCTGGCGTCCCATTCCCCGTCCGTGATCTGTCGGGTACATGCGGATTCCAGGTCCAGTACAAACAGATGGCGGCGGATGCGACCGATCCACCCGGCACCGTCGGCCTTCTGGTCGAGAGTGTCCACGACGATCGGGGCAGCGTTTCCTCCCTGTCCGCGGTCAACGTGCGCGGCGAAAGCGAGTTGAGTTCCATCCGGACTCATCGCACCCGCACCGACTCCCAGCGGGAGTCTTGTCAGTTGCACCGCTTCCCCGGTCTGTGGAAGCAGGTGTAGTTGCGGTGCTCCGTCGATATCTCTGAGGAAGAGGACGTCGTCCTGAGAAGTCATACGAGGCGCTCGGTCGGTGGGTCCTTGTGTCAGGGGCCGCGGTGCACGGTCCTCGGTCACCAGCCATAGCGAGGTCTCAGTGCGGTCCTCAACCGTGTGTCGCTGAGTAAAGACGACAGCAGTTCCGTCCGCTGTGATTGCAGTCTCCGGGACTGTGACAATCTTTCGTGCCTCTTCGAGGCTTAACGGGCGGGCGGTCATGAACTGGCTCCTTCATCGAAGAGAGGGATCCCTATCCGCGGGATGGCACTGATGAGCTGCCGGGTATAGGGATGTTGGGGATCGTCGATCACGTGCGTTGCAAGTCCCGCCTCGACGACCTCTCCGTCTTTCATCACGGCCACTTCTTCGCACAGTTGCCGGACCACGGCGAGGTTGTGACTGATGAACAGGACCGTCAGGTTGAGGCTTCGTTGCACACGCATCAAGAGGTTGAGGACCGTTCCCTGCACGGAAACATCGAGCGCCGAAGTGATTTCGTCAGCGAGCAAGACTCGGGGTTCGGCGGCGAGCGCCCGGGCAATCGCGACTCGTTGACGCTGACCGCCAGACAGCTGCATAGGTAGGTCACGTGATTTGGCGGGGTCGAGTTCCACGAGTTCGAGGAGGTTCATGACCTCGATACGACGCTGCGCGCGATCGCGCCGAGCGAATTTCCCTCGGACGGAGAGGGCCTCGTCGATCGAGGCACCGACTGACATCCTCGGATTCAGGCAAGAATTCGCGTCCTGGAATATCATCTGGATATCTCTACGTAGTGCTGCTGCGGAACCTCGGGCCTTGACGATGTCGATGCCGTCGATGAGTATCCGCCCCGCATAGGGCTCTTGGAGGCCGACCGCCGCACGCGCCAGCGTCGATTTTCCCGAGCCGGACTCTCCCACGAGACCGACGGTACGGCCTGCAGGGACAGTCAAATTAACGCCACGCACTGCCTCGTGCGCAGCGCTTCCGGTCCCGTACTTGATCCGGATGTTTTCGAAGACAAGGTCAGTCATGACAGCGCCCTTCGGAGGTATCGGGAAAATCGGCATTCTCATCGATCGTGGCAAACTCGGAGCCCGGAGTGGCGTCCATGTGCGGTACGGCCGCCACGAGAGCCCGTGTGTACGGGTGCCGGGCGCGTCCGCTTGCGAGATCTTCGGCACTCAGGGTCTCCACAATCTCTCCGCGATACATGACTAGAACTCGCGTGCAGAACGCACCAATCAGAGTGATGTCGTGGGATACGAGCATGATCGCCGTCCCATTCTCCTGATTGACCCGTTGCAGTAACTCCATGACATCGCGCTGAACCGTGACATCGAGCGCGGTGGTCGGCTCATCAGCGATGATCAGCGCCGGCTCACCCATCAGGCCCATTGCGATCATGGCGCGTTGCCTCATCCCACCCGAAAACTGGTGCGGGTATTGGCGGGCACGACGGGAGGGGTCGGGGATTTTGACGGCGGCGATTCGATCGATTGCGCGCCGATTCGCTTGTTTCCGCTTAAGCCCGCCGTGAAGAAGCGAGATCTCGGCGACTTGAGTGCCGACGTGCAGCGCGGGGTTGAGCGAGGTAGACGGGTCCTGGAAGACGAATGCCATCCGTGTACCGAGCATCTTCGCCATGGCTTTGGAACGAAGCCGACCAGGAAGTTTGCCGTCGATCGCGAACTCGTTGTCGTCGAAGCGCACCGACGAAGCGGTGACATGAAGTGGCTCCTCCAAGAGCGACGCAACTGCCATGCAGGTCAGTGATTTTCCTGAACCGGACTCGCCGACAACTCCGAGGATTTCTCCACGTCCGATGTCGAAACTGACGCCGCGGACGGGTTCAACCCAGCTATTCCCGCGTGGCGCTTCCACGTGGAGATCACGTACGGAGAGAACGGAATCACCACTCACCTGCAGCGGTAGGGCCGCCTGTTTCGATTGCCTGCTCGACTTCCGTCGGCTACGCCCGGACGGACTGTGGAGACCGAATGTACGAGCGAGTACCTCACCCCAAAGGGCGAACGTGAGGCCGGCAAAGACGATCGCCGCGCCGATGCCGAGAGAAGCTACCGGATTCACGTAGATCGAGCCCAGACTCTCGTTGAGCATTCGCCCCCAGTCGTACTGAGGTGCCTGCACGCCTAGCCCCAAGAAGGAGAGTCCCGTCGCTGCGACAAGTGCACTTCCTGCACTGATGCTCACGTTGACGATGAGCGGATCCCGAATATTGGGCAGTACATGCCGCCGCAGGATCGTCAGTCGACCGACGCCAAGGATGCGAGCGGCGGCCACATAGTCGCGCCCTGCTACTGCCGCACCCAAAGTCTGGGTGAGACGGGCATAGGAGGGTGCCATGGCCAACCCGATGGCGAGGATGACACCTCCGACACCGACACCGAGAATGATCGAGGCGACGATTGCGAGCAAAAGTGCCGGAAAAGCAAGTGCGACAGCGATAATGCCGTTGATCAGACGCCCTATCCTTAGCGGTGCGACGATCGGGAGCAATCCGAAAAATACGCCGACAGACACCCCGAAGACGGCGGCCGCAAGGGCGGTAACTACTGACAATTGCGCGGCGCTCAGCAACCGCGCCAGGACATCTCGCCCACCTGCGTCTGTGCCGAGTAAATGCTCTGCGCTCGGAGGCGCGGACAATAAGCTCAGATCGGCTTCACCAGCAGATTCGCCCCACAGGAGTGGACCGAAGGCCACGAAGAACGCGACTACCAGCAGGGCAATGGACGCTGCGATACCGAGAGGAGATCGCAGTGTCGAAAGAAAGTAAGTTCGGCGGTTACCGGAACGAAACGTCTTGTCGTCGAAGACAGGTGGCGTTGGTGTGTCAGAAGAGATTTCTGAATCGGGAAGGGTGGTGTTGACGGGCGCCATCAGGTGTCCTTCAGCGCAGTACGCGGGTCGAGGCTGACCAGGATGATGTCGATCAGCAGATTGGAAATCAAAACGATCAGGCCGTAAACGATGACGATCCCCTGAGCTAGCGGGTAGTCCTTACTCCGCACCGAATCGATGATCGTCAGACCAAGGCCGGGCCACGAGAAGATCGTTTCCACCAGTACGGTTCCTGCGATAAGAGATCCGAGAACGATGCCACCGATGGTGAGCGACGCAGTCAACAGGTTCGGCAGTGCATGACGTAAATACATCCGCAAGGGCGTCATCCGCTTTGCGCGCGCTGTTCGGATGTAATCCTGCTCGAACACGGTGAGCGCTTCGACGCGAACGATTCGCGACATACCTGCACTCACGCCGATAGAAAGCGCGAGGACGGGAAGTATGTACGAACTCGCGTCCCCCCGCCCGGCGACGGGAAGCAGTTGACTTTGAACCGCGAACAAGTAAACCAGTCCCACTCCGATCAGGAATTCGGGGACAACTGTCAACAGGCCCGTAACAGATGTGAACGCAAGGTCGACACCTCGTCGCCGCCCTCCTCGGGTGAGCGCAGCGATGACGATGCCAAGAGGAACCGACACGACGAGGACAACGGCCAGCGACAAGAACGCGAGTTCAAGAGTCGCGGGTAGACGCTGCTCGATGATGGTCGAGACCGGCATGCGGAGCGAAAAGGAATCGCCGAGGTTCCACGTCAGCAAGCCTTTCCAGAAGTTGAAGTACTGCAACCAGATTGGATCGTTCAGCCCGAGGCTCTCGCGGCGCGCCTCGACGATTGCAGGTGTCGCGTTGGTTCCGAGCGCGTTGCGAACCGGATCCCCAGGGATGAGCCGGACCATCAAGAACGCCATAGTCACAAGTGCTACTACGGACCACCAGAGCCGCAGGATACGGCGTGCGATAAATGACCCTAGTGGGCTCGTCGCGCCAATCCTTCGACCGGAAGGTACTGACGGCTGCTCGGCTATGGTCGTCAGCAGGGTAGTAGTCGGCCCGGTACTCATTTCAGGACCCGAATTGCCGAACCTGGCAATATTCCTCCAACGGGTTGAGATACCGACTCTGCGCCGTTGAAGTACATTTTGAAGGGCGTGACGGAAACGGGGATGAGGTCAACACTCTTGAAGAGCGCCTCTTCCGCCTTGGCCCATTCTCCGCATGCGGCGTCACCGGTCAAGCCCACGGCCAACGCGGCATGGCGTGCGTAATCGTCATTGCGGATCGAGGCGAAGTTGGTGCCCTCCGGCGCAGTGGGCCCTGTCAGGTACTGAGGAAAGACCCCGGGAGCTCCTGACTGCAGGTTCAATCCAAGCGTGGCGGTCCATCTGCTCGGATCCTCACTCGAGAACGTGCTACTGATCACGTAGCTCTCATCACCGCCCTGGAGAGTTACCTCGGCGCCGAGGCTTTTCCACTGTTTCGCGACGTACTCTGCGGCAGCGCTACGTGTGTCGGTGCTGTTGTCGTAAACGAGTGTGATTTGAAGGGCTTTACCGTCTTTGGTCCGGACTCCGCCCGCCCCTGAGGTGTATCCGGCAGCCTCCAAGGTTCGGGCGGCGGCCTCGCCGTCAAATGTAGGTAAGGTTCCCTCGACCGAGTTGTAGGTGCACAGGCTTGGTTCCTCGGTCAGCAGCGATGATGCCCGCTCCCCCTTGCCGCCGGTGAGTACATTGGTGAGTGTGTCGAGATCGATCGCCTGCGTCAAAGCAGTGCGCACCTCGGTCGCCGCAGTAGGGAGACCCTCCAGATGGTTGTAGGTGATCATCCCCGAAATCGCCGGCGAGGGTTGCCAATCCAGCTGGGACAGACGAGCCTCATCGTTACCAGAGACCATGGCCGCGTTGAGCTGACCGGAGAGAAGCAAGTTAGCCCGAGTCGAAGGACTAGGGACAATCTTGATCGTTACCGTCTTGGGCATTCCCGGGGTGCTTGAGGTGCTGTCCTTCGGCCCCCAGGTGTAGCCGTCCCTGCGAGTCAACGTAATCGAGTCACCCGCGACGATCTTGTCGATCACGAATGGGCCGGTACCGTCGCTTCCCGCCGAGACCGATGTCGGATCTGCGAGCGCTCCCTCGCAAACCATTTGTTGGCCGCCGAGATCGTAGAGCATGGACGACCGGGGCTTCGTGGTCGTCACCTTGAGCACATTTCCCTCTGCTGTAACTGTTGCGTCCGACGGCACGACGGACTCCAGGCGTGGAGACTGATTGACGGGATCGAGAATCCAGTTGAGATTGTCAGCTGCCGTTTGCGCGGTGAACGACGTGCCGTCCGCACACGTGATGTCATTGCGCAACGTGTATGTGACTTCGCTCGGACTCTCGGTCCAGCTTTCGGCCAGGAAGGGTTGCGGTTCGCTCGTCTTGGTGTCCAAGGAAATCAACGTGTCGTAGGAGTACATCCCTACGATCTGTGCGTTGACGAGGTTGGTCACGAGCGGATTGAGATCACCGGGGTCGGAGTCGACAGCGACGGAGAAAGCGCCATCGACGGCGAAGTCCCGTGGCCCTTTGTTCCCCCCTGATCCACTGCACGCCGCGAGTGCCGGCCCGGCCAGCACAAGCGCCGCCAGAGCAATACATCGCTGGTTCATGAGAAGTCCACCTTGAGTTGGAAGCGAGGTTGTCACGTCAGGTCTCTAGATTCGTCGTTTACCTCACACCCCTCATCGTCCATTCGTCCAAACAAAACCGCTGAACCGTCGGACCATTGAACTAGTAGCCGAATCGACATGGAACCAGACGCCGGACTGAGCAAGAGTCAGACGTGCACCACGGCCCCGGCACGGTGTCCACCCCATGGTGCGGTTCACACCGGCAACCGCGCTCCCCTGAGTGAATGCGTGGGTACCGGCAACGGACGTTCGAACGAACCCACCTCCTCGACCGTTGCACGCACCCGCTAGTTGCCGCAGCTCAGGACAACAGCAACGCGTTGCGATCACTGAAGAAGTGCACTCTCGACGCGAGAACTCGGTCTGATCCACGAGAGACGGAAGCAATGCGGGGGCACTACCAAACCTGTTTCGGTTTCACGGTTCCATGACGAGCCGCTCGAGTAGAGGCCGGGTTCGATAGGGGATCGCATCGCGCATCGCAACGGAAACTGTTGTGCGCTCGATCCCAGGCACCGCGAGAATGCGGCCGGCGGTTCGGTACAGGTCGTCAGCGTCGATGGCGACGACGCCTATATGAAGATCTGCCGCTCCTGAGATTCCGACGGCTTCGGTGACTTCGGCGATACTGCGGAGTCGGTCAAGGACTTCTTCGAGTCGATGCTGGTCCACGACTGCTGTGACGAAGGCACGCAAGGGGTAACCCAGGTCGCGCGGGGATACGCATCGGTCGACAGGTGCAAGCACCTTGCGCTCATCCCATCGAAACATTCTGGATTGCACGGTGTTCCGGGCCATGCTCAACATCGAAGCCAACTGCACCCCTGTCGCGCGGGGTGCGTCGCAGAGAGCAAGAAGCAGGCGCGCATCGGTCCGATCAAGTTTCGTCATATCGCGCAGTATGCCACCGTCCGAAAATTCAAAATTGTGCATTTTGCGCAAGATCTCACAAACCACTGGCGCAAACTGATTGTTACTGCTTGCCTGAGTGCTTCATATTGTCCGCGACAACCTCCCATCACAGGTTGAGGTGTCCGGCTCAGCGCTACTCTTCGGAGGATTCTCGTGTTCGACAATGACGAATTGGTACAGCTGGTCACCGAAACAGGTCAACGCCTCAATCACCCGGAGTTTTCCGGGTACATCGATGACATCGGAATCGACGCGGTGCGCGCCCTCTACGAGGATCTCGTGGTAGTGCGGCGGATCGACTCCGAGGCCACCGCGCTGCAGCGGCAGGGTGAACTCGGCCTCTGGGCTCCGCTGTTGGGACAGGAGGCAGCGCAGGTCGGTTCGGCGCGCGCTCTTCATTCCGAGGATTTCGTCTTCGCCAGCTACCGCGAGCACGGCGTGGCGTACTGCCGCAATGTCGATCCCACTCACATGCTCAGATTCTGGCGCGGCTCGACCCACTCCGGTTGGAACCCGTACGAGTACAGGATGACGACACCTGCAATCATCGTCGGAGCTCAGGCGCTGCACGCCACCGGGTACGCGATGGGAATGCAATTCGACGGCACGGACGGCGCTACGATCACATACTTCGGTGACGGCGCGACCAGTCAAGGCGACATCTCCGAAGCATTCGGTTTCGCCGCGAGCTTCAACGCCCCCGTTGTGTTCTTCTGCCAAAACAACCAGTGGGCGATCTCCGAGCCGGTGAGTGTGCAGTCACGCGTCAGTATCGCGACGCGCGGAAGAGGTTTCGGTGTTCCCAGCGTGCGCGTCGACGGAAACGACGTTCTTGCCGTCATCGCCGTCACGCGGGCGGCGCTCGCTCGAGCACGGGAAGGAAGCGGCCCAACTCTCATCGAGGCCGTCACCTACCGAATGGGCCCGCACACCACATCCGATGACCCGACTAGGTACCGCTCCGCCGCGCTGGACGAGGAATGGCGGCTCAAAGATCCCCTCGATCGCATCAGAGCCCTTCTGGAGTCCGCGGACGCGATCGATGATTCCTATCTTGCCGCCGTGCAACAGAAAGCAGACGACACCGCTGCAGCGCTTCGGCGTGGGTGCCTGGAAACAGTAGAACCGAAACCGATGTCACTGTTCGACAACGTCTACGCCGAATCCCACTCCCTCATCGACGATGAACGGCGCCAATTCGCCGAATACCTCGACAGCTTCGAAGGAACCGACGCATGAGCACAGATCAATCCACCACGACGCCGACGATCCTTCCCCTCGGCAAAGCGTTGAACGCCGGCCTCCGCCGCGCATTGGAGAACGATCCGAAAGTCGTTCTGATGGGCGAAGACATCGGAAAGCTCGGAGGAGTCTTCCGGATCACCGACGGGCTGCAAAAAGACTTCGGACCCATCCGTGTCATCGACACTCCCCTCGCCGAATCCGGGATCATCGGCACCGCAGTCGGTCTCGCCATGCGCGGCTATCGACCAGTCTGCGAGATCCAGTTCGACGGGTTCATCTACCCCGGCTTCGATCAGATCGTTTCGCAAGTAGCGAAGCTGCACTATCGAACCAGCGGCAACGTCAAGATGCCGATCACCATTCGCGTGCCCTACGGCGGCGGCATCGGTGCGATCGAGCACCATTCGGAATCACCCGAGGGATATTTCGCTGCCACCGCCGGACTTCGAGTTGTGACATGTAGCAACGCTTCGGATGCGCACTCGATGATTCAGCAGGCCATTGCATCCGATGACCCGGTACTCTTCTTCGAACCCAAACGTCGCTATTGGGAGAAGGGCCCCATCGCCTCCGACGCGGCGTCGACGCCGCTGCACAAAGCCCGGGTGCTCACACGGGGGTCCGACGCCACCCTTCTCGCTTACGGTCCACTCGTGATGACAGCGCTACAGTCTGCAAAAGTGGCAGCAGACGAAGGTCGATCAATCGAGGTCATCGATCTCCGATCGATTTCGCCACTCGATATAGACACCGTCGCCGAGTCGGTGCGACGCACCGGACGGTTGATCATCGCCCACGAGGCTCCGGTGTTCCTCGGAATCGGCGCCGAAATCGCCGCCCGTATCAATGAACGCTGCTTCTACCACCTCGAAGCACCCGTCGCACGTGTCGGCGGCTTCACGATTCCCTATCCCCCGGCGAAACTCGAGGAGTACTTCCTGCCAGACGTAGACCGCATTCTCGACGCTGTCGACCGCACCTTCACCGCGTAGCAACAGGAGTTCGCATGCACACTGTCAAGACGTTTCTGCTGCCCGACCTCGGAGAGGGTCTCACAGACGCCGAACTACTCACCTGGATGGTCGAGATCGGTGACACCGTCGCCCTCAACCAGATCATCGCCGAAGTCGAAACCGCAAAGGCATCCGTCGAACTGCCGTCTCCCTACGCCGGAACTGTCGTCGCGCTACACGCGAGGGAAGGAACGACCGTCAACGTCGGAAGCCGGTTCATCGACATCTCCGTAGAGTCGCCGGACAAGATAGACAGTTCGCCCCCGACGCCGGACCTCCCACATACGGCAGACCGCACTCCGGTTCTGGTCGGCTACGGCGTCGCCGAAGAGTCCACGAGCAGACGCCGCCGCAAAGTCGGTACCGGCACGGTGACGGCACCCCTCGTCGACAGGCAGAAAGAGTTCCCCGGCCGCCCACTTGCCTCTCCGCCAGTGCGGTTCGTAGCAAAGGAATACGGCATCGATCTCGCTCAAGTCAACGCCACCGGCATCCACGGTGATGTCACCCGCGACGATCTCGAACGCCATCGCAATACCGCTTCGGCAGAAAGACCCACACCGAACTCGCGCGAATCCATCAGCCAAGCTCCCTCGGCGTCGATTTCGGCCGCGCGCGAAGAGGAACGCATCCCTATCAAGGGTGTCCGTAAACATACCGCTGCAGCGATGGTCCGCAGCGCATTCACCGCACCTCACGTCACGGAATTCGTCACAGTAGATATCACCCCGACGCTGGAACTCCTTGCTCGACTACGAGAAACGAAGCACTTCAGCGATGTCCGGCTGACGCCGCTGGCGCTGGTGGCCAAAGCACTCCTCGTCGCACTACGCACTAACCCGTCACTGAATTCACACTGGGACGAGGACGCCAACGAGATCGTCGTCAAACGCTTCGTGAATCTCGGCATCGCAGCCGCTACCCCGCGGGGGTTGATGGTGCCGAACATCAAAAATGCACACACGCTCGCGCTCCGCGACCTCGCACTCGCACTATCGGACCTGACAACCACCGCGAAGGAGGGAAAGACCGGCCCGTTGGACCTGTCCGAGGGCACGATCACCATCACCAACATCGGGGTATTCGGTGTCGATTCCGGCACTCCCATTCTGAACCCTGGTGAGGCAGCCATACTGTGCTTCGGTTCAATCCGGCGGCAGCCGTGGGAACATCAGGGTGAGATCGCACTACGCTCTGTCACAACTCTGAGCCTGTCCTTCGACCACCGGCTCGTCGACGGTGAGCAAGGTTCGACATTTCTGTCAGCGATAGCCCACATCCTTTCTGATCCACTGTCTTTGATTGCACTGAGCTGATGATCTCGCCGAACACCACCGAAGTGGGCCTGAGCGATTCGACATCGCGGAGCGAACTCGCAGAGAGGAATGTCGGGCGCTTCATCCGAGTTGCGCGCAAGGACGGTTGGCAAAGCGACCAATGGGCGATCATCACGATGGTCGTGATCTCAAAGAAAAAACTCTGTTGGCTCGTCGAATATTCGAACGGGGCAACGGATGTCGTGCGTATCTTCGACAATCCAGATCATTTCGATGTTTCCGATACACCCAGCGTGTAAAGCCAAGGGAGAAAACATGCTTGACCAACCAGATGTTCTGATCCTCGGGGGCGGATCAGGCGGATATGCGTGCGCTTTCCGCGCCGCCCAGCTCGGTAAAACCGTCACACTGATCGAAGAAGACAAGGTCGGCGGAACCTGCCTCCACCGAGGATGCATACCTACCAAAGCGCTCGTTCATGCGGCGGAAGTAGCCGACACCGTCTCACACGCATCGCCTCTCGGGATCATTGCCACGCTGGACAAGATTGACATACCCGGTCTCCACGCATACAAGAACTCGGTTGTCGACCGACTCTACAAAGGCCTGCAAAGTCTGGTACGTCGGAACAAGATCGAGATCATCCACGGCACCGGCCACTACGACGGTGGCCGCACTGTCCGTGTTGGTGACCGAACAATCACCGGGGAATCCTTGGTTCTGGCAACCGGATCCCAAGCCCGAAGCCTGCACGGACTCGAGATCGGCGGCCGCATCCTCACCAGCGACGAGGCACTGACTTTTGCAGAAATGCCGCACGGTGTCGTCGTGCTCGGAGGAGGTGTCATCGGCGTCGAATTTGCCAGTATCTGGGCCTCCCTCGGCGCGGAGGTCACAATTGTCGAAGCACTTCCCAGATTGCTCGCGGCCGAGGACGAATGGGCGTCGAAGCAACTGAGCCTCGCGCTTGGTAAGCGTGGGATAACGACGATGACCGATACCCGCGTCGCGAATGCGACTCAGAGCGCCGACATGGTGGTCGTCACGATGGAGTCAGGGGAGGTCATCGAGGCGGACCTGCTCTTGGTGGCCGTGGGTCGCTCACCTCGCACCTCGGGTATCGGCTTGACCGAGAACGGCATTGAGCTCGACCCTTGCGGTTTCGTGTCGGTCGACAGCACGTTATGCACCGCACAACCCGGGGTTTACGCGGTCGGTGACATCGTCGCCGGACCCCAACTCGCGCATCGCGCTTTCCAACAGGGCATCTTCGTCGCGGAAACAATCGCGGGGCTCAATCCCGCCCTCGTCGAAGACAGCAGCATCCCACGCGTGACGTACGCGAATCCGGAAGTCGCCTCCGTCGGCCTCACCGAAGAACAAGCACGTGACAAGCACGGCGAAATCACCAGCGTCGTCTACGACCTCGCGGGCAACGGAAAGAGTCAAATCTTAGGAACCCGCGGCGGCATCAAACTCGTGCGTGCCGGCGCAACCCAAGGACCTGTGGTCGGTATACATATGGTCGGCGAACGTGTGGGCGAACTCATCGGCGAAGCCCAACTGATCGTCAACTGGGGCGCGTATCCGAACGAGGTTGCCACATTGATTCATGCACACCCCACCCAGACCGAAGCCCTCGGTGAGGCGCATCGTGCCCTGGCCGGAATCCCACTGCACAGCCACAACTGAACCAGACATCAGATACGGCACCACACCGAGTCGGTGAGACTGCGGAACGTGCACGCAAACACCCTTCATCACTGCGCAGCGTGGCAGACAGGATCCACGGCCAGGGTTGGAATCGTCTCATAATTGTGTGAACTCGGGTATTTCTTCTACTCGGAGCAGGTTATGCACCAGCGGCGGAGCATCCGTGCCGAATTGGACCTGAGTCCCCAAAAAATGCTGCTGCGCATCTTCTTTCAACTTTTGGCGGGCGCAATGGAAATAGCTCTGACGAAATGCGGCGTCTTGGCAGGACTTCCGGTCTCACATCTATAGGTCGTCGATGTTGCCCACAAGTCGGCCGTGAGCACGTGCCCGATTCCCCTTGATATCGCTGCGATCGGGTGTCCGCATCGGCCGCTCGCACGAAGGTCTAAACGATTCCTCGGCCCAGTGCACGAATACTTCGAAGATCGTTGTTACGCATACTGTTCTCTGGTTTTACGTTCGGTCACATTCAGGCGCATGCGCTAACCGAGGAGCAGATGTCAGTGGACAACCCCACCGCGACGTGGAAAGACCGCCCGATGATGACCGGGGCCGGCGTCGGTCGTGCACATTCAGTGTTGAAGCAACCGCTTGCATCGTCTTCGTATCGCAAATCCTTGAATTCGCTCCGCGCCGAGGACTCGATTACCTGGCGAGACAGGAGTTTTCCTGAAGTCGAGATTGCACTGAGCGATGTCGGCGGGCAGGGATGGAATCTCCTCGACGGCGGCTTTCATTTTCCGGCCGCCGCGTTGAAGGCAACCGCGCTTGAACGCAACCTGCACCTCATGCGGGACTACTGCCTCACACACGATGTTCTGCTTGCCCCCCACGCAAAGACCACGATGAGTCCGGAGCTGGTGGGACTTCACTTGGATGCAGGCGCCTGGGGTATCACTGTGGCCAATGTGCAGCAAGCGCGGGTGTTCATACACGCGGGTGTTCGCCGGATGTTGATTGCCAATCCCGTAGTCGGCGAAGCAGACTTCATTTACCTCACGGGGCAGCTGCGAAAGCACCCGGATCTGCAAATTTTGACGTTGGTCGATTCTGTGGAAACTGCGCAGCGTCTGGACTCGGCGATACAGACTTACGGGGCTGATCTTCCACGGCAACCGGTCCTCCTCGAGGTCGGCTACCCCCACGGCCGTGCCGGCGTGCGGACAACTGAAGCAGCGATCGTCACCGCGACGACTGTCCACCGAAGCCAGAACCTGAAACTCGTGGGAGTCGAGGGCTTTGAAGGCCTCGTGCCCGGCCGAGATGTCGAGGAACAAAGAGATGAGGCGCGGCGGTTCATAGACTCGGCGGGTGTTGTCGTGCGTGAGCTACACGTCAGGGCACTTCTCGATCCTTTGACAACACTGGTTTCGTTCGGCGGTAGCTCGTTTTTCGACGTGGTGGTGGATCGCTTCAGAGATCAGTGGCACGGGCCACGACTTGAAATCTTGCTCCGAAGTGGGTGTTACCTTACGCACGATCACGGCGTGTACGCGCGTACCTCACCGTTCGTCGACCAGGAGCCCTCGCCGCTGCCCGCTCTTGAAGTGTGGGCGGAGGTTCTCTCACGACCCGAGCCTGATCTTGTCATCGCGGGATTGGGGAGACGTGATGTCTCGACGGATTCAGATCTACCGACACCCCTCAGCCTGAGACGTCGTGGAGAGGTTCGGAACGCAGTCGGGATGCGTACCCGCGCGGTAAACGACCAGCACACCTATGTGTCTGTTTCCCACGGAGACGACGTCGAGGTAGGAGACCTGATGAGCTTCGGTGTCTCGCACCCGTGTACGACATTCGACAAGTGGCGAGTAATTCCGATCGTCTCCGATGAATATGAGGTTATCGATGCGGCCCGTACGTACTTCTGAAGATGCGCCGGCCTACCCCGCAGTGGTTCGTGCAATTCTCGCCGACCTGCGCCGACTGGTCGAGACAGAGTCTCCCTCGTCCGACCTTGACGCAGTGGAGCATTCAGCGCATGTGGTGGCGGAGTTGGTTTATGAACGACTGGGGCGCCGCCCTGAAATACTCTGTGTGCAAGGAGTTCACCACGTACTTTTACGCGGGTCGGCCGCCCGTGTCATGATCCTCGCGCACCACGACACGGTGTGGCCGCTGGGGACTATCACGGATCTCCCATACAGCGAGGCCGACGGAATCATCCGCGGGCCAGGTTGCTTCGATATGAAACTCGGACTCGCGCAAAGTATCCACGCGCTCAGACAACTCACCGAACGTCGTGGTGACGAAATGTTGGAACACGTGACCCTGCTGGTCACGGGCGATGAAGAGCTTGGGTCACCGACATCGCGGGAAATCATCGAGAACGAGGCGCGCCGATGCTTTGCCGTGTTCGTATTGGAGGCGGCAGGCTCCGGTGGAGCGTTGAAGACTGAACGCAAGGGGGTATCGCGGTACCAGATCGAGATCATCGGCCGCGCTGCGCACAGTGGTCTCGAGCCCGAGAAGGGGATTAATGCGACTATCGCTGCAGCAGAGGTCATCTTGCAAATTGCTGAGCTCGCTGACCAATCGGCTGGCACGACTGCAACTCCGACCGTACTGAACTCAGGGACTGCGCCTAATACGGTCCCCGCGAAGGCCGTTTTCGACGTCGACGTCCGGGCGACCACAGCTCGGGAACAACAACGTGTGGATCAGTCGATTCGCGCCATCAACTCTCGCATTCCTGGGGCAGAGGTTGTCGTACACGGGGGAATCAACAGGCCACCAATGGAACATGACGCTGCAATTTCGCTGTTTCGTGATGCGCAGCGGATCGCATGCACCCTCGGGCAAGATCCGCTGAGGGAGATATCCGTCGGCGGTGCGTCGGACGGGAACTTCACCGCCGGACTTGGAGTGCCCACACTCGACGGCATGGGCGCCGTCGGAGGCGGCGCCCATGCACGCGACGAGCATGCGGAGATCGCATGGATTCTCCCACGCACGGAACTCCTCAGGAGCCTGCTGGAGGAACTCGTCGACAGGTCCGGGTAGCGAACTGCTCAGCGGCGATTGACAATCGCCATGCGCGACCGTTCACTACCGGTAGCGAGCTCGTACAGCACCGTGATCAGTCCGAGAAGGTCTGTCACCGAGGTAAGGACTGTCGACATGGTGCGGTCGGCGGTCCTTACACAGCCTGGAATGCTCGCCGCCAGTTCCGCCGCTACCGGCGAAGGCATGTCAACCTCGACTTCGAAGGACAACGGCACAGAAGAGGAGGTCATCTCCGCCGCCCGAGACACTGCAGATGCTGCCGCTTCGCGGATCGATTTACGCGCAACAGCAGGCGAGATGGAGTTCGCAGCCGAAAAGCCTTGGGCTGCTTTGACAGTCACAATCTCGGCCTCAGGAAATGCCTTACTTGCGATCTCGCTGATGACGTCGTCGCCCGTAACCAATCCCACCGGCACCCCGAGCGAGTTTGCATAGAGCGCGTTGACTTCAGCCTCGGAGACCCGGAGCCCGTTGATTCTTATTTCCCCGAAATGCGCGGAGAAGGTATGCGCCAGGACGCCGGGCGCCCCGGCAGGGGCGTGATAGCCCACGAACAACGCCACCGCACAGTCGTCGGTGAGCCCTTCGGCCATGCATTGAGCCTTCGGGGCACCGAAGACCAACCGTGCTCGTGGGTCGAGACGCTCATGTATCAAATTGTCCATGGTCCCGTGAGAATCGTTCACGAGCACGCTCGTCGCTCCACCGTCGAAGGCTCCACCGATCGCAGCATTGGCTTCCTCGGTCATCAACTCTTGGGCGCGAGGGTAACCGTAACCCCCTCTCAGGATCTGATCGAAGGTTGCAATGCCTGCGACACCCTCCATGTCCACCGATATGTACGCCTTCACGATCACTCCTCACCGTTTGGAAAGACAGCCAACGAACCGCCGCCTGCTCCCTCTCACTGTGGAGGCCTCGAACACTGAGGAAATCGTTCGATCGACCAAACTATGCACGTCCTGGGTGTACAATCGTCCAATGACCGGTCTGCGAAGCACCACCGCAAACCTCGGACTTTTGGTTGAACGCCTCGGGTCAACACTCTTGACACACAGAGCCGGCCCCCACCAGTCAAGCCGTGCCGTCTCTTCGGTAATTCTTCACGACCCCCTCGACCCGCCGAGTGTCGTGCCTGACGCAGTGGTGTTGGGGGTGGCTCTTGCTACCGACAATGACTTCGGCTCCTTCGTATCTGCCGCCGTGGACGCTGGCGTTGCCGCACTGGTCATTCGTGAGCCAGTAGTGATCGATGAAGCAATCGCCGAGATGGCATTGCGTGGCTGTGTCTCCATTTTCGGTCTCGTCCGCGGCGCCTCCTGGATTCAGGTAGCCGCCCTTGTCGGGGGCGCCTTGAACTTGGACAGTGACGGCGATCCGGTCGACACCACGGATTCGAGTCGAGACCTGTTCACCTTGGCGAACTCGGTGTCAGCCTTGTTATCTGCTCCTGTCACTATCGAAGACCTCTCCTCTCGGGTCATTGCGTTCTCGGCGGATCAGGCTGGAACCGATGAACCTCGGCGCCTCACAATCCTTGGCCTACAGGTTCCCGAGCTTTACACCTCCTCGCAACGTGACCAAGGCGTATTCCCTCAGCTTTACGCCTCGGACAAACCCGTTTTTATGCAGAACCCCGCTCCGGGAACGCTTCCGCGGATCGCAATGAGAGTTCAAGCGGGCGATGAAGTCCTCGGCTCGATCTGGGCGATCGTTCCTGAACCGCTCACCCCCGAACAAGAACGGGGGATGGCCGAAGCATCCCAGGTCGTGGCACTCGCGATGCTGCGCGCCCGAGTCAGTGCTGACTCGTCCCGTCGCAGAGGTGAACACTTGACCACCATGCTCTTCGACGGAGGCCGGCGCGCACGCGAAGCTGCGCAGCAACTCAACTTCGGTTCGTCGCACGCGTGTGTCGTGGTGCTGGGTCCAAGGCAGGCCGGTGAAGAGCTTCGCACTTTGGCTGACCTCCAGCGCGCAAGCTTCGCCTTTCGCATGCACCTACGGTCGACGTATCCACGTGCGATTGCCGAACAACTGGGCACTGTCATCTACGCGGTCATTCCCGTCCAATCTGTCGACGATCCAGTTTTGGCAAGAATCGAGACACTGGCCACCACGTTCATCTCCTATCTGAAAACTTCTACCGAATTCTGTGTGGGGCTGGGACGCGTCGTCACTGACGTCACCGAACTGCCGGTATCCCGCCGCGATGCCGATACCGCGTTGAGAGTTCTACAGTCCCGTCGGCATACAAGCACACGCGTAGCACAGGCCGCCGATGTCCAGATCGATGCACTCATGCTTCAGATCGGGGACTCGATCGCCGCCAACGGATTGCAACTCGACGGGCCACTCACCATCCTCCTTGAATACGACATCACCCATGGGACACAACTAGTTCCATCGCTCGACTGTTGGCTCGAAAGCTTCGGAGACGTAGTCGCTGCGGCGAAAACCCTGCACGTGCACAAGAACACTTTCCGGTACAGGCTTGAAAGAATCGAAACTATCGCCGGGATCGATCTGAGCAGCCCTGACGTCCGCTTCGGATTGATGCTGCAACTACGGCTCCTCGGCGCACAGTATTCAGCAGAGTGACGTTGCACAGCACATCTTCCGCCCCTTCCACACTGAGTTTGCCTGCGCAGCTGTCCGGTGGAGCCCCCGTTACCGCTTAGGTGCTCCTGAACGACGGGGCCACGGTCGCCATGTTTGGTACGACTTCTTGCCCCTGTCTCTCGAATGGTCCGAGGTGGTGTCGCCGAACCTGGTCGCATCCGATGGAGCGCTGCAGGTCGTCTTGGATACCTACGCCTCTCGCTACTGGACCTCCTTCGCCATCCCTGTTCTGATCCCACAGGTCTATCTCCACTACGACCCCTACGACCAGCACCCGCCGCAACTCCTCCTCAGGCTCTCCGCTGGCACGTCAACGGATGGACTTCCTCCTGCTGTTCAGCGACCGCCGCCGCGTCGTGATCGAAGTTGACGGCAAGCACCACTACGCAAGCGGGGATAAGGCCAGCCCCGAGCTCTACGCCCAGATGGTCTCCGAGGACCGCCGACTGCGCCTAGCCGGGTGCGAGGTCTACTGCTTCGGTGGAGCCGAACTGTTCAACGGGACAACCAGATCCATGGTCGAAGAGTTCTTCCAACAGCTCACAGCTCGCATGCCATAGCAGGCGTACCGCCGCGGAAGCGCTGCGAGATCACCGCCACCGGGTGAGTACCGTCGACTGGTTCGCCACAGCATCGTCCACGGCACACCTGACCTCGTCCAGAACCGGTAAGACGGCGTAGAAACCTCTGGCGCGGCAGCGTGAACGGTGAATCGACTCCGCCGATGCCAGCGCATCACTCAACCAACGTGTCCCACAATTCAGCGACACCTAGACTTCCGAACACGTTCCGAATACACAAGCCACATGATCACCGCACCAGGCCTCCCCGCCGCGACCCGACGCTCCTCGGACCTGAGCAAACACTCGGCCGAGGTCTTCGCCGAAGCCGAGAACCATCCCGTCACCGTGACTCGACGCGACGGCGAGGCGCTCGTCCTGATGTCGCAACGCGAAGCCGAGGGCCGCTCCCGCCTGCTTAACTTCGCCGCCCAACTCATCACCGTCACTCTCGACGACAATGGCTCCCTCGCTGCACGCATGTCCAAGGCCTTCCCCTGGATGCTCGCTCTGTCGCCGGCAGACCGGGAGACCTGCGCTCAGGACCTCGTGGACGCCGCGCGCGCCTCGTTCTCCACCGACCAACCGCACCTTGCGATCGCGGCGCTGACATCGTGGAAGGAGACGGCGACCGCCATCGCCGCCGGACTCCGCGCCGCCGACCTCGAATGGTTCGACGACGACGAGACCGTGGAACGTCCGTAACCGTGACGGCCGCCAAGAAGGGCGAACTGGTCCCCCGCCCTCCGAAGAAGAGCGAGTACGAGATCCGGTTCGCGACCTCGAACGCACGCAAAAGCTGGCAGGACCTCGTAGCGACGATCCGCAACCCCATAACGGAAGCGTGGAACTTCCTCACGCGGACGCCTCAGACCACGACACCGACGAACTACCCGCTCCGGGGCGAACTCGGCACCATCTCACGTGGGGGAACCACTTACGAGCGTTGGCAGCACAAGCCGACAGCGAAAGGAACCGCACCTATCTGGTTCTACGTGCACGAGCGCACAGTCGCCCTGGAGCAGGTGCACACAAGCCACCCGAACGAAACCAAGTAGCCGGGCAGACACCGCACCCCCTCGACGGTGACACGCTCCTGCCGGCGAGCGGGTGCGCCTGATCAGGATCTTCCCTGCCGGCCCGGAACTGTTCCAGCCATAGATGATTCGTGTTCCCACCACCACACCATGCCGGGTCCAAACTGTCCCTCCCTCCGCCACAACACGACATTCGAAGGTAGGCAGTTGGGGCCGGAGTTGACAGCAGTTTCTCAAGTCGCGGACGGCGGGTGCGCCGTCCGCAGGAACGTGGCAGCACTCGAGAATCGTGTCGTATCGGGTAGCCAGTCCTTGCCACGCCTTGAGCTAGTTGATGCCGCGCTCGATCAGGATGTGGTCCTGGTAGAGCGTGACATCAAGGGCGATCGGCAGGTCTCCCCGTGAGCCATTCCGCCGGTAGAGCATCCCTTCGCCACTGTGACGCTGCACGGCACTCCAACGCCCTCGCCGAAGGATGACGCGAGGCTGGATAGCAGTCGGTTGGCAGCGAGCACTCCGGCATAGCTGGCACCGCCGAGAACAACTCAGTGCGCGGGCCGGGCAAGTGTCTGAGATTCGGCTTGGTCATTGCATTCTCCTGACGCATTCCACCCACCGAATGAGCTCCCGTCCCAGTTGCCACGAGCTCAGCAACGTGACAGTGCCGTTCCGACCATTGTGCACCAGAACAACAACCAACTCGGAAATTTGTTGCGGTAGTTCCACTTCGAGGACTCATCGCGAAGCGATACTCGACATACCACCATGCACACGCAAATGGCCTCGTCGAAGGAGCAACTCCCGATGAACGATTTCACACACTCTCCGCCGAGTGTGTCCCTCAGCGACACCGAGCCGCTAGTTACGAAGGCCGACGTGCTGATCCTCGGCATACGCGGTACCGGCACGGGCTGCCCCGAACACGAGAATGTTGCAGATCTCCTCGACCTGCTGGGCTTCACCGGCGAGCGCGACCAGGTCATGACATTCCCCGCAGGCGAGCGAGCCACGGCAAGTGTAATCGTGGCAGTCGCGTTACCGGCCGAACCTTCCGAGGCGGACCTGCGCGCTGCGGCCGCCCGCGGACTGCGAGCCGCACCGAAAGGCACGGCAGCGATCGCATTTCACCCTACGAGCGTCGAAGAAACGGTCGCTGTAGCTGAGGGCGCCCGGCTCGGTGGTTATCGGTACGACCGATACAAGACCTCGCGCGATGATTCCGAAACAAGCAGTGAGCCAAGAGAGGTCACTATCTTGAGCTTGTTCGCTGAGGACAGTGCGGCTTTGGTCGAGCAGTCCGACGCGGTGACCCAGTCCGTTGCGCAAGTCCGCCATTGGGTCAATGCGTCTCCTTCCGATCAGAGACCGCCCATTTTCGCCGACGAAATCGCCGCGTACAGTGCCGCATTCGTCGGTAACGATGTGGCAGTCGAGATCTGGGACGAAGTACGCCTCGCTGAGGAGAATTGCGGGGGCATCATCGGAGTCGGACTCGGCTCAGCGGCCCCGCCACGACTGGTGACGCTGACATACGCCCCGGCCAATGCCACCACGCACCTGGCCTTGGTAGGTAAGGGCATCACATATGATTCCGGCGGGCTCTCGATCAAACCCGCCGTCGCACTGGCGACCATGAAAATGGATATGGCGGGGGCAGCCGCTGTAGTGGGCACGACGCTGGCCGTCGCCCGACTCGGGCTGCCGATCAAGATCACGACGTACGCCTGCCTCGCCGAGAACATGCCCAGCGGCGCTGCCTTTCGGCCCGGTGACGTGCTGGCGATGCGGAACGGATCCACGGTCGAAATACACAACACCGACGCTGAGGGCCGTCTGGTGATCGCCGACGGCCTCGCACTTGCGGTCGCAGTCAAGCCCGACCAGATCATTGACGTCGCGACCCTCACCGGGGCATGCATGGTGGCGCTCGGTGAGCGCACCACAGGCGTACTGGGCACCGACGAGGGCCTCATCGGCGCAGTCCTCTCAGCGTCCCGTACGGCAGGCGAGTCGATGTGGCCGTTACCGATCACCGATGAAATGGGTGCGGCGGTGCGCTCGTCGACTATCGCGGACCTGCGTCAGCACGACCCCAAGCCGTACGGCGGGGCAATGTATGCTGCGGCGTTTCTGCGTGAGTTCGTCGGTGAGGTGCCTTGGGCGCACCTCGATATCGCCGGGCCCTCGTTCAACAACGGCTCCGCCTACGACGAAATTCCCTCCGGTGGAACAGGTGTCGCGGTCCGCACTCTCGTGCAACTTGTTCGCGACATGACTTCGTGAGAACTGCTGCTCGCCGCTATCAAGTAACCAGCCGCACCTGTAGCTCGGCGAGCAGACGGTCGTCAGGATCATCCAGGCTGAAACGTCCTATTTCCTGAGCCTTGTTGATCCGGTATCTGACGGTGTTGACGTGTAGGCCGAGCTTTTGGCTCGCGATTTTCATGTCCCCAACGCAGTCGAAGTAGGTACGCAAGGTGTCGACCAGATGCGTTTGGTGCGCACGATCCTGCGCAGAAAGCCGAGAGATGGGACCGGACAACAGAGCAGGGTGTGCAAGAGCCACTTCGCGGAACTGCTCAAGCTGCCAGCTGGCTTGGAGGTGCTCACTGTCGGTGATCCCGGTCCAACCCCGCCGCTCGGCGAGCTCAAGCAACTCATTGATATTCAGGCTCACCGCTCTGGTCTCGGTGAGCGAATGGTAAGTGGAGCTGACTACTGCACGGTGCGGAGCCGTTGACTGGAGTCGCCCGTGAATGTCGCTCACGATGCGTACAGCCTTCTGGCGCTGTTCCTGGTCAGCTGCGGGAAAAACCAGGTAAGTCGTGTCCGGTCCGACAGCCAGCTGGGCCCGCACGCGAAAGGCGTCGCAGTAACTGCGGGCCAACGCGCGGAGACGTCTGGCCGTGGCGGCACGGTCACGCTCGTCTGCGGTCGTGGGGCGCATGGCACACAGGACGAATCCGGCATCTAACTCCACGCCTAGCCGCTCAGCCACGATTCGTTCGGTCTGCTTACCCGCGAGCAGGGCGCTGAACGCGGCGTCGCCCGAACTTGCGCCGCCCAGTCCAGCTGCTGCGTGCCGGAGCAGTGGGAGGGCGGCGTTGTCGGCTGCCTTGCGAAGACGTACCTCGATCTCCCTGTGCGAAGCCTCTCCGTCTGGCTGTAGCCAGATCGTGGCAAGGAGTTCGGTGCCCGCGCGGACCGCCACGGCGTATCGACGCGACATACCAGCGATCTCGTTGTCTTGGAACGCGATCACATCGCCCCGCTCAAGTGAGTCCAGTAGCCCGATCGACCCCAGCTCGGCAAGCGGTGCGGCGGGCGCTCGCCTTCCGAGAATACTCTCATTGCGCACTTCGTCCATCGGAGCACCGCCCGAATATGCCAACAGCTGCCACGCTGGATCGTGGAGGACGACGGGGCCCCCACACGACGCGGCAATGGCGTCGGCAAGTCCGAACAGAGAGTCCTCCGAATAGTCTGTAACCCTTGATGTTTCGGATGCGGCTCGGATGAGGCCGAGCAACTGTCCCCAGTCCGTCCGCGAGTCGACGCCGATTACAGCGATATCATCGCTGCCAAAGTGGACGGGAAGTGGCCCTTTCAGCAGTATTGCCGCGGACCGTGCAGAGATCGCTGTCCGCATCAAGTCACGGAAGGCTGCGCTGTGCGCTCGAAAGCCGGGCGCAACGATCAGCGCCCCTTCAGTCGGTGAGATCGGATATTCCGGATCAGTCACCAAGGTACCTGTGACAACCGCATCGAGCCGCCCGATCTGGTCTACGACCAAAACGGACCCGAGCCGAGCGGATACATCAGCGACAGTGAGGGCCACCTGTTTCGCTCCTTGCTTCCTTGGACAGTTTTCGAAAAAGCCATTGTGCGGCTGCACAAGCCAGCATCGCCCTAAATGTAGTTCCAAGCAATCAATTCGGTTGTATTCGAACCCTACTGTCACTGCATGACTACACCACGGCTCCGCACACGGCTCGAAAGCCTCAGCGAGTACATTCCAGCGATGCCCACGCTGCCTACCCTCGAGCGGCGGTTGGCGCGCGCGACCAACCTCGATGACCTTCGTCGCCTTGCTCGACGCCGCGCGCCCCGAATGATTTTCGACTATGTGGACGGTGGAGCCGAAGAGGAACGGTCACTGAAAACATCGGTCACTGCGTTCAACCGAGTCGAATACCATCCGCGAGCACTTCAAGACGTCAGCGAAGTTTCGGCCGCGACAGAGATTTTTGGGCGCGAAGTATCGCTGCCACTAGTACTGGGACCCACCGGTTTCACGCGCATGATGCACCACGAAGGGGAAGCCGCCGTCGCCAAGGCAGCGCAGGAAGCCGGAGTGCCGTATGTCCTCTCCACCATGGGGTCGACGACAGCAGCGGGCATCGCTGCCGCCGCACCCGCTGGCTGGAACTGGTTCCAGCTCTATGTCGTTCGCGACCGTGCACTCAACAACGAACGGCTCGAACTCGCACGTGCGGCTGGAATGGACGTCCTCGTCCTGACGGTAGACACCCCGGTTGCCGGAGCGCGTCTTCGCGATGTCCGTCATGGCATGACCATTCCTCCTTCGTTGCGTTGGGGCAGCGCGCTACAGGCAGTGCGTCATCCACGTTGGTGGAGCAGGTTCGTGATGTCCGAGCCCTTGAACTTCGCCGCGGCCGGCGGAGCCTCCGATGATCTCGCCGGTATCGTCCGCACCCTGTTCGATCCGAATATCACCTTCCGCGACATCGAATGGGTCCGAGACCGATGGGAGGGAAGGCTTCTCATCAAAGGCATCCAAGACACCGGCGACGCAAAGGAACTCGCCGCCTTGGGTGTCGACGGGATCGTTGTTTCCAACCACGGCGGCCGCCAGCTCGACCGCACTCCCGCTCCATTGGATCTGTTGCCAGATATCCGCACCGCGGTCGGCGATAAGACTGGGGTTTACCTCGATGGCGGCGTGCGCAGCGGATCCGATCTTGCCGCCGCGGTCGCCCTCGGGGCCGACGCCAGCTTCGTAGGACGTGCCTACCTCTACGGCCTCATGGCGGGCGGGCAGAAGGGAGTCGACCGAATGTTGGCCCTGTTCCGCGAGGACTACGTGCGCACTCTGCAACTCCTCGGTCTCAGTTCCACGGCAGAAATAGACAGTGGTGTCGCGAGTATCAGGAAGTGGTGAGCCCTCGGTCGATGGTGCAACCCGCATTGTGTCGCGGCACAACGGATGGTCCCTCAATTTGGTCGGGCTGCCAACACTTCCGATTCTACTGATCAACCAGCCTTGCACGAGAGGCCTGTGCCCTGGCGCAAAAGCCCAAAGTCTTGGTCATTGACGAGTTGACTCTCGGATGGGCGCCTGTCGTCGTGAACGACATCCTTCCCGGCGTACAACAGATCGCGAGCTCAGGCGTGGCGGTACTTCTTGTCGAACAACACGTTCATTCGGCACTGACGATCGCGGATCGATGCGTGATCCTCCCACAGGGGCGCATCGTGTTTACCGGGGCGGCCACAGAGGTGCGAAACACGCCCGACGTCATAGCAAACAGCCATTTCGGCACAAGGCTCACGCCGGAGGAGGACCCAAATCCTTAGCAGGGCAAGGGAACTAACCTAAGGAATCAATCCTGTATCGCAATGTTGCAAATCCCGTACGCCACCTCGAAACGTGGCACTTGAACTTTCCAGGAGAGACCATGACCAGAATCCTCCCTCGACAGACCATCACGCTTCCTGACGGCCGAACACTGTCCTACATCGAAGCAGGAGATCCCGACGGTGTGCCATTGCTGTTCACCATCGGCACGCCTTCGAGTGCGACCGGGGGGCTCGCATTCGCTTCCGCTGCCGCACGTAACGGCGTCAAGCTCATCAGTATCGACAAGCCCGGGTACGGCCAATCCACCCGCGACCGCAACCGGTCACTGGTGCGCTACGGCCAAGATGTTGCCGCCCTCGCGGACTCGCTGGGACTGGAGCGCGTCGCCCTAGCCGGGCAATCAGGCGGTGGGCCCCACGCGCTCGCCGCCGCACACGTCCTCGGATCACGAGTTTCGACATTGACACTGATCTCCAGCTTCGGACCGGCCACCGAGACTTGGGTTCGCCCAGAGCTCGCCGGCCAGATAAAGATCATGACGATGGTGTCGCAGCACGCACCGGGGTTCATGGGCGTGGTGGTCGGTCTGATGAAAATCTTCACAGGCAACCGAGCACACGCAGAACGTATGGTCAAGCATGCCGCAGCCAAGGCAACGCCGACGGAGCGCGAGGCCCTCACCAGCCCCGAACTTCATTTCATTCTGGACGGATACAGTGAGGCCTACAGCAGTATCGGCGCGGTGCGCGACGAACTTCGCGCAATCGGGGTTCCGTGGGGCTTCGACCTGGAGAGCATCGGAGCGCCGACAGATTTATGGCACGGCACCGAGGACAATTCTTGCTCAATCACTATGGCCCGGGGCATCGCGTACCGACTGCCGCGCTCCACGCTGCACGAACTTCCCGGTCTAGGGCACTCTTTCTTCGGTCGGGCGCTGGACGACGCCCTAGCGAATGTGCGCGCCAAGGCTATCCAGCTATGAGCGACTCGTTCGACGCGGAACCTGCCGAATACAAACGCAACTGGTGACTCCGACACCACCGCATCAACCTGGCCTCGTCACGCCCCTACCCTTCCTTCGGGGATGGCGCGGATCCGAGAACGATAGCTCAACGGGGCCTCACCGACATGTCGCTGAACGCCGCACTGAAGGCACTTTAGGAGGAGTACCCCAGTTCACGTGCAAGCGAACGGATTCGTGCATGGACTTCGGATCAGGTTGAGTGCCTAGTGTTGTGATCGACGAGTCACGCTGCCTGTTAGGCGATTTGGCGTGGTTTGGTCGAAGATTCAGCCGTGGCTGCTGCGCGAACTTTGTCTGCGATGACCTTTCTGAGTTCGTCTATGCTGAAGTCCGAGCCATTAGCTGCGGGCGACCTGCCACTCGTCGTGAGCTTCGATGACGACCGCGGTCGCCAATCTCAGGAACGCGGCAGGATTGGGGAAGACTTCCACGACGCCGGCTCCGCGTTCGATCTCCTTGTTGAGTCGTTCGATCGGATTGTTCGACCCGATCTTCTGCCAATGGGGTTTGGGGAAACGCAGAGAACGCCAGGACGACGAGCAGCGAGGGAAAGAACGATCCCGACTCCAGCTTCGGAATCTGCACTTCCACATCTCCGCTGGTTGTGGAGCCGATTTTGGATCGGTGGCCGTTGCATCAGGTGCTGCGACTTCGGCCCGTTAGTAGCGGCCGGCACCCCTCTCGACGCCCCGTGCCGCATCATCAACACCAAGGCATGACGAGATCAGGGTCGTAGTCGGCGGCAGCATTCTCGACGAGCACGGCGAGGTTACCGTTAGTGCCGGTTTCTGTATCGACGTCACCGAAACCCTCACCCATATGATCAAGGAGACGGTCGACCAGTTGGTCGACGAGATCAGCAGCTCACGCGCGAGCTTTCCGACCTGGTCAGGGGCGAGGGGCTTGCTTGCGCTCGACGATCCAGGCTGCGATTTGCGCTCGTGAGGTGAAGCCGAGTTTGACCAGGACATGCTCGACGTGTCCCTGCGCGGTTCGGGGTGAGATCACCAGCCTGTCGGCGATGGCCCTGTTCGTCATTCCCTCGGCGACCAACCGGGCCACTTGCCATTCACGACGTGTCAGACTTATGCCCGGACCGTCCTTCTTAGCGGGTGGTTCGATCTTCTCGTCGAGCGCGAAGGCGATGGCTTCATCGGGTCTGAGTGACCGGCCACGTGCTGACTCACTTTCGAATCCCTTGCTGCCGAGTAGAGATTGGACGCGTCGCTTGCAGTCTTGCTGGTAACGCTCCAGGTTCGGAAACTGCATCGTGGGAATGCCCATCGCCTGCCAGAGCGTTTCCGCAGCACCCAAGAGCACTCCGGCGCGCCTGCCATCGCGCCGCTCGGCGGCAATCCACGCCAGCGTCTGAAAGCACCATGCGGACCCGCGTGGGTCATCGACGAGACGCGACAATCGCAGCCCCTGTTGGATCAATTGCACAGCCCGCTCCGGGTCGCCTTGCAACCACACCGCGAGCCCACACGCCCACCGTGAGTACGACCGGTAGATCGACTCACCCAATGGTTCGGTTATCGCGATTATGCGTTCGTGGCAGCGAACAGCGCGGGATTCGTCGCCGGTAAGTCCGCAGGCGAGCGCCAGCCCGAACAGGCTTCCGACTTGTCGGAGCAGGTTTCCTTCCTCTTCGAAGCTTGTGACAGCGTCTTCGAAGTCTCCGATCGCGTCGGCGGGCCTGCCGCAAGAGAGCGCGAGGTATCCGGAGGCATGCGTGGACAGGGCCTGCAGCGCTGGGCTGCTGAGCTCGTCGGCGATGACACTGAGTTCGGCAAACCGATCCTGCGCTGCAGCCGTCAGCCCTTGCGCGGCGGCGAACATGCATGCGGAATACAGCGCGGCTGCCCGCTCGTGTGAGGATTCCGCTCTCGGCTGCGCGAGGAGGCGGGTGAGCCAGCGTTCGCCCTCACTGAATTGTCCGCGGGCGAGCCAGAACACCGATAGCGCAGCTGCCGTTCGCAGTCCGCTACTTCGGCCCGTCTCGACCCCTGGAGTCCCCGAAGCGTCGGAGAGGCAATACTCGAGCATGTCCCGCAGATTCGTCTGTTCGCGGTCCAGGCGCGCGATCCACGTCGCCTGATGGGAGCTAAGCCAATCGTTTTCCGCTCGCGTTGCCAGTTGCGAGTACCAGTCGCAGTGACGGCGGCGAAGCGCTTCTCGCTCTGGCTGTGCACGGAGTTTGTCTCGACCATATTCGCGAAGTGTGTCAAGTTGCCGATAACGCACGACCGTCCCGGCGTCCTCACGGATGATGATGGACTTGTCGACCAACGAAAACACCAAGTCGAGCAGCAGCTGCGGCGAGAAGTCCCACCCGCAAATCGCCTCGGCCGCGTCCAGTTCGAAGCTGCCCGCGAATACGGACATTCGGCTCCACAGTGTTCGTTCCTGTGGTGTGCAAAGGTCATAACTCCAGTCGATGCAGAGCCGCAGGGTCTGCTGCCGGGTCGGTGCGTTACGACCTCCCGAGGTCAGGAGCTGGTAACGGTCGGTCAACCTCTCGAGAATTTGCTCGGCGGAAATGGCGCGCAGCCGGACTGCCGCGAGTTCGATGGGTAGTGGGAGCCCGTCGAGGCGCTGACAGATGCGGGTCACGGTCACGCAGTTGTCGTCACTGATCTCGAAGGTGGGCATAGCGGCGGCCGCTCGGTCCGCGAATAGTTGTACCGCGTCGTATTGGGGAAGCCCGCGTAAGGACGTCTCCGTGTCGACGTCCGGAATCCCCAATGGCGGCACCCTCAGTGCGACCTCGCCCTGAATACCGATCGGCTCACGGCTGGTGGCCAGGATCCGCACATCCGGGCACGCTCGAAGCAGCGTCTCAGTGAGTCTCGCGACTGCGCTGATGATCTGCTCGCAGTTGTCGAGCACGAGAAGCAGTCTGCGCGAAGCAAGGTACTGAGTGAGGATGTCTCCGACGGATAGTCCGGTGTCCGTGCGCAGGCGCAATGACGTGGCCACGACCTCGGCGAGCATGTCCGGGTCGTGCAGGTTCCCGAGTTCGACGAGCCAGACGGCGTCGTCGTACACGCGGCGAACGTCTATTGCGATGCGTCGCGCGAGCCTGGACTTTCCGACACCCCCGATACCGGTCAACGTCAGCAGGCGAGCGCTGGTGAGCAGCTTGCGTGCCTCGGCGATTTCCTGACGGCGACCGACGAAGCTGGTGAGTTCTACCGAGAGATTCCCGGGAACGTTCCCGACCACAGGGGGTGTGGGATCAGTGTTGGGTGATGCCGGTACCTCGATGGAGGAGGAGCGAGGTCGGATTGGGGCGGCACCGTTTGCGATCGGCTCCTCGGCTGGCACAGCGTGGCCGGTGTGCGCAGTATGCAACGCCATTTCGTCGACAGGATATCCGTGTTGGCGCTGCGTGTGCTGGAGCGTGATACCTAAATCGGCTGCGGTCTGCGGGCGATCGGCAGGGTTCGCTGACATCGCTCTCTCCACTACCGCGCACACGTCGTCGGGGATGCCAAGCCCGGCCAGCTGTGGGATCGGATCAGTCGTGATACGGACGAACTGGGCGATCACCTTCTCACCGCTGTGGCGTTCGAAGGGGGCATGGCCGGTCAGCGCGCAGAAAAGTGTGGCACCGAGGCTGTAGATATCCGCAGCGATTGAGGCAGGCTTACCCAGCAGGATCTCCGGGGCGGTGAAGGCCGGTGACCCGGTGAGGGTGCCGGCGCCCGTTTCGAACCCACCCGTGAGGTGTGAGATTCCGAAGTCGCTGAGTTGCTGTCCGCCGTAATCGGTGAAGAGGATGTTGCCGGGTTTGACGTCGCGGTGGAGGATGCCACACTGGTGCGCCGTCTCCAGGGCCGAGGCCATGTTTATGCCGAGGCAAATGACCTCGGTCCACGGAAGTGGACCGTCGCGCCGTATGTGGGATTCGAGTGAGCTCTGCGACAGGTACGGCATGACGATGAACGGTCGGCCCGCATCGGTGACGCCGGATTCGAGGACGTTGACGATGTTGGGGTGACCCGTCAAGCGCCCCATGATGCGTTGTTCGCGAAGGAAACGGTCACAGTTCGCCTGATCGAGATCGGTGGTGAGTACCTTGACCGCGACGGTCCGTTCAAGGTGCGGCTGACGGCATCGATAGACGGCACCGAAACCGCCGTGCGCGATTTCCTCTGCGTCGTCGAAGCCGGCCGCGTCCAGGTCCGATTGGATCCGTGGGATGTGGCGTTGTGTTTTGTCGGGAATGAAGTCGGACATGGTTTCCGAGATTTCCGCGTTCGGTATCGACGAGGTGCCCGCCGCGACCGCGCTGAGAGTTGAATTCAGACGAGCTAGCTCAAGGCTAATACGTTGTTGGTAACTGATGTGATCGTTAGGACATGGCTGGCCCCGAAAACTCTTGGAGGCGTGGGCCGACAGGGGTCACCCGGCGGTAGAAGGTGTGTTGAATCCACAGTCGAGCCCCGAAGCGTTGCAGCAGCATCAAGTTGGTGGGCACTTCGACGAGGATGTATTCGATGAAGAAAAGTCCAGTCGCTCGTCAGATCGGAGCGGAGGTGATGCTCAGGTCTGCGCACATCGCCGGGGCGATGCACCCGAGGGCCTAGTCGATGTACCTGACGATGAACGCAACACCGACCAGCGGAAGGATTCGCATAGCAAATCGTGCACCACATTCGCCGCTCGGATTCGTCATCGAGTGTGACGCCAGCATCGCCATTGATCACGACTGGGCCTTTCATTGGAGTGATTAGTGGTCGTGCCCGCTGCGGCATTGTCTCGGTAGCATGCGTGTCGGCGATGGAACCCAGTCTCCAGAGGCGAGGGGACAGTGGCTGTGTTCGATCGATGTAGGGCGCTGCGGTTGAGCTGCACCGATGCAGATCTCCGACCGTTCACTTCTGCCTGTATCCTGACTGTAGAGGCACTTTAAGATCTTTTCAAGACATATTTAGGATATTAAACGGCAGGTCGAACTCCCTACACGGTGGGTTCATTGGAAGACTGCCGCTGACGGACTGGTAGGGACGACAACCTGATCACATGTTTCCATCCCGCGCGGGGGCGCAGCCAACGGTCCGTTACTGTCCGATACCGAACTGCCCCCGCTGTCGCGCAGGTTCTGCTCGGTTCGACTGCGAACGCCGGCGGATTCGCCACCCACGCACCAGCACAGTGGTGCGCGCAATGTTCCCGCACCTGCCCGATCGAGCTACCGCAAGCGACTCATGGTGGCACGAGTTGTCGGTCAACATGATTCGGGTCCTGGCGCAATTGTCACTGTCGTGGTGGAACGACCAGTGGATCACCAACGACACCCCGGTTCCGTGCGCGATGTCATGGGGAACATTGGAGCGGATGTCGCGGGCAACGATGAAGCTTCAGATCTGGTCGGCACGCCGGGGACGCGATGCCGGTCATGTAGGCGTTGGCGAATCCGAAGATCGGTGGACGTGAGGTCGGCGCGGGTTCACGCGCGAGCACCACCTGATCCGGTCCGTGCGGGTTGTTCACTGGCAACGGCTTCTCGGACAAGGCGTTCGCCACCGAGGCAATTGATCAAGTCGGTGAACCGACGTTGAAAGGGCAACTCGGCCTCGAGAAACGGGGCGGTCACACCGTCTCCGGGGCCTTGCCCGCATTCGCCCAACGAGTGCTACCCGCAGCCCAACGACTGCTCGCGATGGCATCGCTGCGGATCTGGCACGGTTGGAACATCGGCAACCTTGCCTAACGATCTTCGATCGCCTACGACCACTGACCTCGGTTCAAGGAATCAACCATCTAGGATGTTAACGGCACCTGGCTGTGAGCGGAGGAGACGATATGAAGTTCGAACCGGCCTTGATCCAGGCTGCTCACGACGGGTCGAACCTCATGGAGCAGGCATACCAGCGGCTCAAGCGAGAAATCATCGAACTCGAGCGTAAGCCCGGCGAACAGTTCACCGAACAGCAGGTCGCCGCGGCATGGGGACTGAGTAAGACTCCCGTGCGCGAAGCCTTGGCGCGGCTCCATCGCGACGGTTTGGTCGTCCCTATCCGTCGGGCCGGCTATGTCGTCTCGTCGGTCACACTCAGCGACGTCGCCGACCTGTGCGATATGCGCACACTCCTCCAGACCGAGGCTGCGGCGCTCACCGCCGCCAAGGGATTGTCCGAGAAAGACCGAACCCGGCTGGTCGAGTTGTGCGTCGACGACGGGTACGGACAACTCGGCGGCCCCCACCTCGACGAGAGACTGCGGGCAAACTACGAGTTCGAGGCCATTATCGCCAACGGGTGCGGCAACGATCGACTCGCGGCAAGCATCATCGATGTCTTCGACGAGATCGAACGCATCGGCAGGCTCGCGGTCATGCTCGATCCGGAAATGCCCCCCTTAAGGATTGAAGAGCGTCAGGCGATCGTCGATGCCATCGTCAACCGGGACGCCGAGGCAGCACGAGCAGCGATGAAAGTCCGTGCACAGTCTGCGCGGCGAGAAATCCTGCAGGCCCTCACTACCAGTTCAGAAGTGACCTCGGTCGAGATACGAGTTCCCCTCACCCTGGCCACCGTCGACACCGACTGCGTGCCCCGATAGCTCTCCTTGGCTCGTGAGCGCCAAACCGCAATTGCGGAGATGAGGACGAGTCTCGTATTCCCCTTCTCATCGGGCGTACACGTTTAGCGGTGTGCCACACACTTTCGACATTTGCCTGAGCCGAGGACTTGCTCGCTTCGTCGTGGTGTACGCGCAGACCCCGAAGAAGCGGCCACAGCCGAGCGCGAAGACACCTACGTCAAGCGCCGCTTTTCCCTGAGTTCGAGCCCTCTGACTCGACACAGAAAAGGTTCACGTAGTAAAACTCCCGTCTGCGGGGTGACCCGAGAAGCCTGCTGCCTGCGCTGGCTTCGAGCACACGTTTCGTTCCCGGCGTGCCCGGAACGTGGAGAAGTCGAGGTCACGCCAATCGTCACCATGTGGAACGCGAAATATGTTGCAGCGGAGTAAATATATTAACGGGAGCTTGACGGTATCCTAAGATACCTCTAAAGTTTCGTGACACAGCGCACAACGATTGAAAAATCGGCCACGAGCTGCCGGCCCCGGCCACACGCACAAAACGGGAATGACAAGGCGCTGCACGGCAACACACAATTGCCGGACCCAAGATGGGATGGAGGCGACCGTCGATGTCCCTACATTCGCTTTGGTCGAACACTCGAACCTCCGGGAGAGGGCCGGTCCACCGAAACGCAATCGTAAGATCTCAACATCAGGCCATAAATATTTCTTTCTTTCGGTGGGCATGGCCTCCCACCCATACTTCGCTCACCGATCTGAGGAGGGACACATGTACGACCGACTGCCTACTCTCGAACTATGGGAGCGCACCGCAGCCCGCCAAAACGCCGGGGCCGACATGGTGCCCATGCAGGGAGTTCCCATGCTCCCGATGCCAGCACATGTAGTGGACGCGGTGGCACGATTCGCCGGCGACGTATTTCCCCGACAAACACGCGGGTCGAGGATGCTCAAATCCGCGATCGCGGACCATCTCGACACGAATTTCGGATTGTCCGCAAATCCGGATACGGAGTTGCTCGTCACTCACGGTGCACAGCACGGCATGAGCATTGCTCTGCGCGCCCTACTTGCTCCAGGAGACGAGGTCCTCATTCCCGCACCGACATACTTCTTCGATGCGCTCGTCAGAATGGCCGGAGCACATCCCCGATATGTACAGGCACGTGCCTCCGATGGGTGGGCGCTACCACTGGAGGCTATGGCGTCGGAGGTCACGCCGGCTACGAAAGCGATCATCCTGTGCAATCCGAACAATCCGACCGGGAACGTACCGACCCGGGGTGAGCTGGCTGCGGTGCTGGAGTTCGCCAAACTTCATAATCTGTACGTCTTTTCGGATGAGTCCTACGAGTTCTACGTACACGACGGGGTCAGCTACACGCCTCAAATGACCCTGCGCGAAACGTACGACCGTTTGATCACGATCACCAGCTTCAGTAAGAACTATGCGTTCTCGAGTTGGCGCGTCGGGTATGTGCACGCACCCGCAGATCTACTCGAAGTAATCCACCGCGCCTTCGAATGCGACTCGATCAATGTTGGCGACATTCCACAAATCGCGGTGCATGCGGCGCTCGTCGGCCCCCGAGACTGGCTCGACGTCGAGTTCGACACTTTTTGCAATCGCCGCGATCTCCTTCTCGACGCCAGCCGCACAGCGGGATTCGACGCGGTCACCCCAGCAGCTGGCATCTTCTGTTACGTCGATTTTTCGAGGACTGGGCTCAGCGGTCGTTTACTCGAAGACGCTCTGCTCGACATCGGCGTGCCGGCATCGGCAGGCGATCGGTTTGCGGGCGTGGACTCCCATTACGCGCGCATTCTGTACGGAGGAACCGCGGAGAACATTCTGCGAGCGGCGGAGCGTTTCAGGCTTCTCCCGACCGGATAAACGCTGCAATCAGCGACGGCAGACCCGGCACCGCTTCCCCGACCACAAATCAGTCAAAAGAACGTCTCATACCCTCATTTTCCCCATCGCCAGTTTGAACTGGCTCACTCCCGAACTCAATGCGATCACCCAAAATTCAGTTAGGAAGATTGATGACATTGCCGAAAACCGTCACCTCAGGAGAAAGTCACCATGGGTGGCTGATCGCCGCAGACATCGGTGGAACATTCACTGACGTAATAGCTTTGGGGCCGCGTGCAAACGTCGTTCCGGTAAAAGTGCTGTCGACCCCTCCTGACTTCGGTACTGGCGTAATCGACGGAGCCCTCGATGCTTTGTCGGAAGCCGGTGCACTGCCAGGAGACGTGGAAGGTGTGCTGCATGCGACGACGGTTGCCACCAACGCAATCCTCGAACGCCAGGGCGCCAAGACCGCGGTGGTCACAACCAAGGGGTTCAAGGATGTTCTGGAAATCGGTCGACTGCGACGCCCCCTTCTATACGACCTGTCGTGGAAGAAGCCCGTACCACTCGTCAGACGACGCGACCGCCATGAGCTTGAGCAGCGAATCGCTTCGGACGGGACAGTACTCACCGCAGTTGACACATTCGAGCTCGAAGCCCTCGCCCAGCAACTCGTCGACGACGGAATTGAAGCCGTGGCGGTCTGCCTCATCAACTCCCACATCCTCCCTGAGGAAGAACGGCTTGTCGCCAACAAGCTCCGAGAGCTCCTTCCTTCGGTGTATGTCACTGCATCCGTTGATATTTCGCCGGAACAAGGCGAATTCGAGCGAACCAGTACCGCCGCGGTCAACTCGTACGTCGGCCCGGTAGTTCATTCGTACGTCACGGAGCTCAGCCGCAACCTCCACGACCATCAGATCGACGCTCCGTTTTCGATCATGCAGTCGTCGGGGGGACTGCTCGACGCGCAGTCTGTCGCCGAGAAACCCGTACAGATCATCGAATCGGGACCTGCGGCCGGCGTCATCGCAGTCCAGAAGTTGGCGCAACTTCTGGGACTGGACAACGTCGTAGCCTTCGACATGGGCGGTACGACAGCGAAAGCTTCGCTTATCGAAAATGGTCGTCCCTTCGTGGCCAGCGACTACGAAGTCGGCGGGGGAATGAACATCACCCGCAGCATGGGCAAGGGAGCCGGGTACACGATCCGCGTTCCGTCGATCGACATCGCCGAGGTCGGTGCCGGGGGCGGCAGTATCATCAATGTCGATTCTGCAGGGGCAATGCACGTAGGTCCGCAAAGTGCGGGATCGCGTCCAGGACCCGCGTGTTACGGGCAGGGCGGCGAACGCCCCACTCTTACTGACGCGAATGTGGTGCTCGGTTACCTCAACCCTGAATCCATTGCAGGTGGACGCGTGCAGATCGCTCCCGAACTGGCAGTCAAGGCGCTCGCTCAGGTCGCCGATCAGGTGAGCAAAGATGCTGGCGACACAGCCAGAGGCGCATATCAGATCGCCGTGTCGAACATGACCTCGGCGGTCAAGGCCGTCACGAGCGAACGCGGTCGTGATCCGCGAGACTCGGTGATGGTTGCGTTCGGAGGCGCAGGGCCCCTCTATGGTGCCGCCCTTGCGCGGGAATTAGGGATCGAAACCGTCATCGTTCCGGTGCACACCGGCGTGTTCAGCAGTCTCGGACTTCTGGTTGCTGACACGGAATACCAGGTCGTCGCCCCGTACACCGCGAGCTTGCGGAACATCGTCGCGCTTGCAGAGCAGTTCGAGTATTTGGGGTCGGAGGTCCTCGACCGCCTCAGCAAATCCGAGGCGACCAGCGTTACCGTCGAACGCCTTCTCGACATGCGATACAAGGGGCAGCGTTTCGAGTTGAGGATCCCAATGCCCGACGGGTCGATCGACGACGATCTCATCGCTGCCACGTTCGCTCGCTTTCATGCAGAACACCTCAAGACGTACGGCCGCTCCAGCGGCGATGAACTCATCGAAATCGTCAATCTGCGGGTACGCGGCTCCATAACCAACCCCGTCAGTATTGATCAGGCGCTGGCGATTCCGCTGACAGAAAGTGATGCGCCAAAGTCACGCGTGTGTCGTTTCGAATCGGACATCGATACACCGATTATTCGGCGGACCCACCTGACCACAGAACCAATGGATGGCCCGCTGGTCGTCGAAGACATGGACTCTACGACCCTCGTCCCCCCCGGTGCATCGGCACGTCTGGACAAGTTCAACAACATCGTGATCAGCTGGAACAGTAACGAGGAAGCACAATGACCACTAAAATTCTTCGAGATGCGGCGACCTTCGAGGTCTTTAACAACGCCGTGTCCGGGCTCGCCGACGAGCTCGCCATCACCATCCTCCGGACCGCGCACTCTCAGATCGTTGCGTCCAGCATGGACTTCTCCGCCGCACTGTGTGACGCCGCCGGTCGAACGATCGCGCAAGCCAACACCTGCCCGGTGCACCTCGGGTCGATTCCAGATGCAATGGACGCGGTGCTCGACGCATTCGGTGATCAAATCCAGGATGGCGACGTCTACATTTTGAACGACCCGAGCCTGGGCGGAATGCACCTGCCTGACATCTTCATCATCGCACCGGTGTTCTACGAGGCCCAACTACTGGGCTACGTAGTGACGGTAGTCAATCACAGTGATGTCGGTGGGTGGTCCGCCGGATCGATGGCGTCACAGTCGACCAGCATCTTCGGAGAAGGCATACAAATCCCGCCCTCACGTCTCATTTCGGCGGGTGAAGTCAACGAAACCTTCTACAGCATCATTCTGCGGAATGTTCGCGAACCGTCGATGCTCCGCGGGGATCTAGAGTCTCAACTCGCAGCGTGCCATGCCGGCGGTGCCGGCATGAAGGAGCTCGCAGCGCGATACGGTATCGACGAGTACTGTGCGCTGGTCGACGAACTTCTCGATTACTCCGAGGCGCTGGTCCGTACAGCGTTGCAACAGGCTCCCGACGGAACGTACAAATTCGAAGATCAAATCGATGAGGACGGACTCGGCTCCGGACCGATCCCGTTCAAGGTTGAGATTACGATCGCCGGCACCGACATCCACTTCGATTTCACTGGATCCTCACCCCAAGTTGCCTCCGCACTGAATGCAACCTCGTCCTTCACCCGGTCCGCATCCTACGCATCGCTTCAAGGCGCATTGGGCTCTAACGTGCCTGCCAACAGCGGTTTCTACCGACCCTTCACTTTCACAATTCCGGATGCCTCGATTCTCAACGGTCAACGTCCCGCCGCCCGGGGCGCGCGCGGTCTGGTTGCCTACCGCATCATCGACCTCGTACTCGGCGCCCTTGCGCCTGCTCTTCCCGATCATGTCCCGGCCGCCGGCGACGGTGGCCCAGGATCCATCGCACTGGGCATCACGGAAGCCGACGGGTCGCAAGTCGTCGTGTGGGACTTCATGATGGGATCCTGGGGCGCCACCCGATCGGGTGACGGCAACGACGGGATTAGTCCGCTCGGTGCCAACATGGCAAACATTCCCGTGGAAGAAGTCGAGTCCTCGGGTCATGTGCGGATCGACGGCTATGGGTTCGTCCCCGATTCGGCGGGTGCCGGCAAGTACCGTGGCGGGCTTTCGCTCGTTCGCGACATGACTCTTCTTTGTGCCGAAGCAACCATGCAGATCCGCTCCGATCGCCGAACATCACGGCCGTACGGTCTGCACGGCGGCTGCGAAGGCACCCCTTCGATGAACCTGCTCAACCGTGATACCGAGCGCGAACAGATCCTCGACACCAAACCGTTCCTAGTGATCGAAGAGGGCACCACCCACCGCCACATCACGGCTGCCGGCGGCGGATACGGGCGACCGTACGACCGCGACCCCGAACTCGTACTCGAGGACGTCCTGGAAGGAAAAGTCACTGTCGAAGGCGCTCTACGCGACTACGGCGTAGCGATCGAGATGCAAGAGGGAACTTCGAAAATTCTCATCGCTGAAACCAACCGTGCCCGGCAGACATAGCTCTGTTCCCCATCCACAACACACTTCCGAAAGGCCTCCGCCATGACTGATGGCAAGGTTCCTCACCATCTCGACGCACAAGACGAGCGTCGCATGTGGCGCAAAATCAGTTTCAGAATCATGCCTTTGATCGGATTGGCATTCGTAGTCAGTTACATCGATCGGGCAAATCTCGGTTACATCGCAAAACCGTTATCTGCAGACCTCGGCCTGACCTCCGCAGCATTAGGACTAGCGGGCAGCCTCTTCTTCATCGGTTACATTCTGATGGAAGTTCCCAGCAACATGATGCTGGAACGCTTCGGCGCACGGATCTGGATCTCTCGGATAGTCATCAGTTGGGGCCTGGTTACTATCGTGACGGCAGCAGTGCACTCTACAACACAGCTATTCATCGCTCGGATCCTGCTTGGTATCGCCGAAGCCGGACTGTCGGCGGGCATTATCCTGTATTTGACCTTTTGGTTTCCGAAGAAGCAACGCGCGTGGGCGATGTCGACGTTCTTCCTGATGATTCCGATCTCGAACATCGTCGGCGCGCCGATCGCCGCTGCCTTGCTCAAGTGGGGCGAAGGTCTGATGGGTATTTCAGGTTGGCGGTCGTTGTTCGTCGTGGAGGGCGCGCTGACAGTCCTCGTGGGCATCGTCATATTGGCACTCCTACCGAGTCGACCCAAGGACGCCAAGTGGCTTGCGCCGGAGGAACGCGCCTTCATCGCGCAGACACTTGAGGCCGAACACCGTGAGCATTCCGCACACGGCGCCTTGACGGGGATGCGCCAAGCTCTGACCAGCGGAAGGATTTGGGCACTCGCCGTCGCCTTCTTCGCAGTGGTTTTCGGGATCTATCCCCTCGCGTTCTTCCTGCCCACCATGATCGACACGCTCAACAAGACAATCGGATCGAGCGCGAACGTTTCGGGTGTTCTGCTGGCCGCGATCCCCTACGTTGTAGCCCTGGTGGCGATGATCGTGTGGGGGCGAGTGGGCACGAGGCGGTCCGCGGTATTTTCGACCACGGTGCCGATGGCAATAGGGGTGATCGGCCTTGTTTCTGCAACATTCACGCAGAACGGCGCGCTGTTCATCGTCGCGGTATGCGTAAGCGTCTCTGGCATCTACTCGGCATTTGCTCAATTCTGGCGCATTCCAGCTATTGCGCTCAGCGGCGCAGCCGCAGCCGCAGGAATTGCATTGATCAACTCGGTGAGCAATACGAGCGGATTGGTCGGACCATATCTCACCGGCTTCATCAAGGACAGGACCGGCGGCTATACCTACGCATTGTTGCTCATTGCCGCAGTGATGGTGGCCGGAATAGTCATACTCCTCACTGTAGGTCGCAAAGCCGAACAGATCGGCGACCACACCTCGGGTGACCCTTCCTTAACCGTCGCAGAACGAACTTAGACTCTCCGCTGGTGGGGGTTCGCTCCCACCAGCGGAGCCACCAACTCTATGGGCCGCGCTCAGGACCTACGCACTCGTCACGGTATGGACAGAACTCAGTCGGTTCTAGTCAGTCGATGTCGCGCGAGGAGCTGGCACCGATATCTGGGCTGTCGCTACCTCCCGGCTCATAGTCAACGCGTCCAACATTTCACGTTTTCCCGATTCGGCACGACTGTGCATTGCGTTCCGTGCTGATTCGGAATCACGTTCAACGATTGCATCGACTATCGCCCTCCGTTCCGGAATCCTTCCTGGAGGCATATTGGGTGAAAGTTGGACGGTAATGCGAGCGATACGCTCGATTTCATCGAAAATCTTTGCTATCGCGGCTGCGAGCCGCTCGTTCCGAGATCCATTGGCGATTATCGACTCGAACTCGAAATTGAAACGGAGGCGTTTACTCATGTGCGGTCCAGCCAATTGCCCGTATTGCTCGTCGGAACACAGTTCCAGCAGGCGATCTCGCCGCTCCGCAGCGAGTCCGACCTGCGCACAGCGCGCGGCAGCTTCACCCTGCAACAACGTCCTCATGTCACACAGGTTCGCTACATCCTCGAGAGTCACCGGTGCGACCACGTACCCGGATCGTGCAAACGGCGCAACCAGACCATCGCGGTGCAGTCGCGCCAACGCCTCCCGGACCGGTGTCTTACTGAGCCCCCACGCCGTCGCTACTTCGTGCTCGGTGAACTGATGCCCCGGAGGGCGTCTGAGTTCGATGATGTCCCTCTTGAGGCGGTGGTATGCCTGGTCCATCAGTGTCGAGCCCTTGACCGGTTTAACCAGTTCAGGGAGCTTTTCCATCGTCTACTCGTCTCCTCGGTTCACTTCAGCGCCGACCAAATATCGATGTAATATCTTAGATCGATCTCAGCCGCACCACCTTCAGGTCGATCGGTCGCGACCGAACCGGCGTGCGACTCGGTCGATCCCTCTCGAATCTCGCCAATAAAGTTGGCGCACTTGGGCTTGCATATTCCTCGTTTAATATCTTAACATGCCTATATAGAGATATTTATTTGCATACCACTCTGATTAGTCGAGTTCGGTGCGCCGCCACCTTTCGAAGGAGCAAAGTAATGGCAGACATTTCCACCATGTCTTTCGGCACATGGTCCAGCGAACAGCTGATCTTGTGCAGTGACGACTCACTCGGGCTGCGAGCCGTGATTGCAATCGACGACACGACTCTGGGCAATGGATTCGGCGGGGTTCGCTTCAGGGCATACCCCACCCCTGAGGCCGGCATCACCGAGGCCCGCCGACTCGCGCGCGCCATGACATACAAGAACGCCGCGGCCGGGCTGAACTACGGAGGTGCAAAGTCGGTCCTGTTCGCTGGGGACCCAGTGAGCGACCGTCCGGCCTTCATGCGCCGGTACGGCGAGTTCATTGCGCGCACCGGCTCTGCCTACATGCCCGGCGTGGACATGGGCACGACCACCGACGATCTCAAATGGATGATCGAAGGTGGTGCGCAGGTTCTCTGGGTCGACGATGATCCCTCACCCGCTACCGCCACTGGTGTTCTGCACTCCATCAAAGCTGCTGTCGCCGCCACTCGCGATTCCGACAGCCTGGCCGGCATCCACGTGTTCATCCAAGGCGTAGGCCACGTCGGCGAATCCCTGGCACGTCAACTTGCAGCCGAAGGTGCGCGGTTGTCGCTCATGGACACAGATCGGGAGAGGATGGAGCAGCTGGCACATGAGCTAGAAGCGCAGCCGCTCCTCGATACGGATGTCACAGAGGTCGAATGCGATGTATTCGCTCCTTGCGCTATTGCGCGCGTAATCGATCCGACAACAGCTGAAAGACTGCAATGCCGCGTTGTCGCCGGTGCCGCGAACGATGCCCTGACCGATGACAATGTAGCCGAAACACTACAACGAAGAGGGATCACCTACGTACCAGACTTCCTGGCCAATGCAGGCGGTGTCATCGATGTCGACGGCCGCCACCACGGGAAGTCGCAGGACGAAAGAACATTGGCGCTCGAGGCGATTGGCGACCGGGTGGGTTCCGTAATCGACACTGCCCGTAAAACAGGGATCACCACCGTGCAAGCAGCACAACGTTTCGCGCGAAAGAGGATCGACTCTGCCCGCGCGAACCCGGCCGATCGTAAGACACCTGATGAGTGAGCGTCGTCCGAGTTCCCGTTCAGGCGACGCTCACTCGGAGAGCGCGAGCGGACCGTCGATTCTACGGTGGATGCGTAATATAGAGATAGATTCTCTGGTTCGTAGATACTACGAACTGGTCGACGAAAACCGTCTCGAAGATCTTCTCTCGCTGTTCGCCGAGGACACGATATACCGGCGACCAGGTTACGAGCCTCTGCAAGGCAAAGGCATGCTTCGGCATTTCTACTCAGTGGAGCGTGAGATTTCTGAAGGTGAACATCACATCCACCAAGTCATGATAGATGGCCGATCCGCGGCGGTAGAAGGAAATTTTGTTGGATCCCTGAAATCGGGAATCGATGTGACAGTGCGTTTTGCAGATTTTTTTCAGTTAAGCCAGGACAGATTGATCGCAAAGCGCGACACATATTTTTACGTCCCCTCGATTTAAGTAGATCGAGGTTCGTCCGTCAATCGAATGCGATATCCAGACTATCTCATCGCACAAAACCAATAGGAACTTGACATGTCGAATACGTACTTGAAATCAGCCATCGAACAACGAGGGACTCAATCTGATCCAGTGGTCCTCGAGACCGTCCGGAACGTGATTGCCGACATTCGTGAGCGTGGAGACGACGCGGTCCGCGAGTACTCCGAAAAGTTCGACCGGTGGACGCCGGAAAGCTTCAAGCTGAGCGCCACGCAGATCGACGAGATCGTTGCTCGTGTCCCCCCCGAGGTCATCAACGACATCAAGACTGTGCAGCAGAACGTGCGAGTGTTCGCACAACACCAACGGGATTCGCTGACCGACTTCGAGGTCGAGACCGCGCCCGGCGTACACCTGGGTCAGCGCAACCTGCCGGTCACCGCGGCCGGTGCCTACGCACCGGGTGGCCGCTACCCGCTGGTGGCGTCCGCACACATGACCACTGTGACCGCGAAGGTGGCTGGGGTACCGCACATCACCGCCTGTACCCCGCCCATCCGCGGGGAGATTCCCGCCGCCACCGTTGCCGCGTTCCACCTGGCCGGAGCCGACGACATCTACCTCCTCGGCGGAGTCCAGGCCGTAGCCGCCATGGCGTTGGGCACGGAGACGATCCGCAAAGTCGACATGCTCGCCGGACCCGGTAATGCCTTCGTCGCCGAAGCCAAGCGGCAACTGTTCGGCGAAGTCGGCATCGATCTGTTCGCTGGGCCGACCGAGGTCCTGGTCGTCGCCGACTCGAACGCCGACCCATTCATTGTGGCAGTGGACCTGCTGAGCCAAGCCGAGCATGGGCCGGACTCCCCCGCCGTGCTCATCACCGACTCCGAAGCCCTGGCCCAGGCCACGCTCGCGCACATCGACACGATTCTCCCCGACATGCCGACCCACGACTTCGCCGGCCCGGCGTGGCGCGATCACGGCCAGATCATCATCGTCGAGAACATCGAGGCCGCGTACGCGTTGGCAGACACCTTCGCCTCCGAGCACGTGCAGATTCTCACCGAGACCCCACGTCGAGCCCTCGACGTGATGCACAACTACGGTGCCCTCTTCCTCGGGGAGAAGACCTGCGTGTCATACGGCGACAAGGTAATCGGCACCAACCACACTTTGCCGACCCGGGGGGCCGCGCGCTACACCGGAGGGCTGTGGGTAGGCAAGTACCTCAAGACAGTCACATACCAGGAAGTCACGTCCGACGCAGCGAGCGCCGAGCTCGGCGCGCTGTGCGGGCGCGCAGCGCGCGTCGAGTTCTTCGAAGGGCACGCCCGATCCGGCGACGTGCGCGCCGCGAAGTACGCCGGAGCACCGCTGACCTGGGCGCCGCAGGATTCTGCGGCGCCCTGACAAGCAGCGACGCCGGACCCGGTGGGTGCCTCCCCGGGTCCGGCGTCGCCTTCCAACCTGCACTCATCGCATACTCCGAAGGATCGACCATGGTCACGTTCACACTGGACGGCAAACGCGCGCTGGTAACCGGCGCGAACAAAGGCCTCGGCCAAGCGGTCGCTCGCACCCTCACCGAACTCGGCGCCACGGTGTACGGAACTTCCCGAACCGAGTCGGGGGCCGCGCGAATCGAGTCGGACCTAGCCACCCCAGGGTTGATCCTCGACATCCAGAACACAGCGTCGATCGCACCGTTCGTCGACTCTCTACCCCATCACATCGGGGGTGGGATCGACATTCTGATCAACAACGCCGGGGTCAACCACCCATCCCCCGCCCTCGACGTGACCGAGGAACAGTGGGACGCGGTCACGGGCACCAACCTCAAGGGCACCTTCTTCCTCACCCAGGCCCTGGCACGAACCTGGGTGGCGGCTGGAGCGGGCGCAGTGGTGGTGAACATCGGATCCCAGGCCGGCACCGTCGGCATCGAAGAACGCGCCGCGTACTGCGCCAGCAAGGGTGGACTCGATCAGCTCACCAAGGTGCTCGCCATCGAGTGGGCACCCCATGGCATTCGCGTCAACACCGTTGCGCCGACGTTCGTGCGCACCGAGTTGACCGCGTCCACCCTCGACCGCCCCGGCTGGGGACAGACACTGCTCTCCCGCATCCCCGCCGGCCGCTTCGGCGAACCGGAAGACATCGTCGGCGCCGTCGCCTTCCTGGCCGGCGACGCTGCGAAGCTGATCACCGGCCATACGCTGCTGGTCGACGGCGGCTACACAGCCTGGTGAGCGTCGCCCTGCCAGCGCGTTCGAGCTTCGATTAGAAATACCATTCCACAACCAAGGTCTTGCTAGGACAGACCACACGGATGTCAATATCAATATGGCAGGCGAGCCTTAACGAAGGACAGACCACCGATACCGATGGTCGGACGGCTTTACGAAAGAAGGCAAACGTGAAATTTCAAGCTTTCAAGGCCTCTCTTGCGGTAACCCTACCGCTTTTCCTGACGCTTGCCGGATGTGCATCGGACCCATCAGTTCCCGGTTCGAGCACTGCGCCAGAAACACGCGCCACCGAGAATGCCTCAAGCTCTGTGCGCGATAATGCATTTCTTATCAAATCCTTCGATTACACGCTGGGCGAGACCCCTGAAAACATTGTCGTAACCGATCTATCAACTGAACAATTTGCAGCCACCCTGCTTAACAACACCCTGTGGTGGTCTACAGGACGCACCGAGCAGATCGTTCCGGGCGAATCGGATGCTATGACTTTGGGTATAGCAGAGGACGCCGAACATCGATTGTACGTAGCTGTCCGAAGCCAAGACCCTGCAGTAGCAGGAATTTGGCGAGGTAGCGTGGAAGAAAAGTGGGAACGATACGTTCCGGTCCAGACAACCGTTGGACTCAACGGGATTACATTCGGCGATGATGGGACGTTGTACGCAGCAGACTCCGTCAACGGTCGAATACTCGCCCTTCAACCTGGGGGATCCAGCTTCGCTGTGTGGCTCGATGATCCGGCACTCAAGCCGACATCGTCCGAGGACCCGGTCGCTGCTTCTGGCGTAAACGGACTCAAAGTTTTCGGAACCTACCTATACGCATCCAACACAGCACAAGGAACACTTCTTCGAATCCCCATATCGGACGATCCGCGCCCCATTCCTGAGCAGGTACTGTCCGGGCGGGCAGTCGACGACTTCGCTCTCGATAAGGATGGCGCAATCTATCTCGCTGTTCACCCTGACAACAGCGTGGTGCGTGTCGATCCGGCAGGTCAACAAACTGTTCTTGGTACAGCTGAAGACGGTCTCGATGGACCGACAGCCATCGCTATCGCCCAGTCGGGCGTCATTACAACCAATCTCGGATTCCTGGGAACACGACATCACCCCAGCATAATTTTCATCACCGCCCAGGTTTCGGAACCGACGCTTCCGAAACCTGCTATCACTAAGTAGAATTCGGAAACTCCCGCTGTTCATCGTAGCGCCATGTGGGTTTGCCGCCACATTCCCGCGTGCCGGAACAGCGTGGACCACGGAAGTTGAACCGCATCGCTCCCGGCAGCAGGTGCGCGGTGTCGTCGACAGTGTCCGAGCGGCGCAGATAGATGCCCCGGTCGGTTTCGCTCTCGAACCACATCTCGATTGCCCAGGGTGCCGTCGAGTTCGTGAGCTGCGTGGATGTCCATCATGTGACGAAGTCCAAATGGGAACCCGGCGGCAGGGTCGCGGACAGATTCGACGCCTGGTGTGGAAGCGTGACCGCGCAACCGTTCGGCGGAACTGTTAGGCACCGATCAAAGTGAAGTCAGAACCGTTGTGACTGTCGAACGGTTCGACGATCCGCGGCCACGTCCTCTCCACAAAGCGTGCCCCAACTCGGTCCACGCCCTGGCCATCACCGATCGTCTCTTGACCTTGTTGCGCAGCCTATCCAGACGATTCCCTGCAACAACGAAATACATACGTTGCCGACCTGAGATGTCGGATTAGATGTTCAGCGAGCCTCCAGGGTTTCCGATTCGGTGTCGATCAGCAGAGGGCCGCTCCGGAACATGAGGGCAGCCACGGCGGATGCAACCCAGAACACCACGTGGTCACCGGCCCGTCTTGCGTCGACGATCATCATCGGGTCGCTTACCTGCGCACCGTGATCGTTTCCGAAGTCCCTAACCGTCGTCGCTGCAAGTGAATTGGACACGGCCAACCGACCCCTCCACCGATCTGCTGGGCAGTGTCCACCATCGTGGACGCCACCCCGCATTCTCCGGCCGAAACGCCACTGGTGGCGGCGTTCTGGACCGGCCCGAAGATGAATCCGAAGCCCAGACCGGCAATCAGCAGAGCCGGAAGGGCCGGCACCACATAACTAAAGTTCTCGCTGAGCATTGCCATCCCAATAGGGTCAAGAAACAGCCAACCGGTACGAGCGGACGCGGCCTCGTCTTCGGTAGAAGTACGCAGCCGGACACGACCGGACTCACGATCACAGCTCCGGTCATCGGAAGAAACGCATCCCGGTCTCGACCGGCGTCAAGCCCAGAATGTCGCGAGGTAGTACGTGAGAAACAGGAACATAGCGAACATTCCGGTACGTGAAATCGCAACTGTCAGATACGCGGTCCCACGGACACGATCGAGGACTACCGACTCTGGTTCGCGGCGACCTGTCACCGTCACGAAGAAGGACCACTGCACCTACACACATAACCGCCGCGAAAGACCATCACGTACAGGCACCAGCGCCGCGGCACACTCTGCGTGAGTACGCCGCCGAGCAACAGCCCCACCGCACCACCGGCACCTGAGATCGCACCGGAGATCCGTTCTTTGTCAGGGTGGTTGTGAGACACATCCTGACAAAGAACGCAGGGAAGGGTGAACACTCATGATCGAAATCGAAATCAGGCGCCCTCGCTCCTTGCGCCGGCCGCGAACGCACCCTAGGAAATACGGGCGACGAGCAGCATCGCGCACCCGCCAGCGAACCGATCAGAAACATTTGCTTGCGCCCGAAATCGTCCGACAGCCATCCACCGAGAGGTAGCAGACTACCGAACACGGACGTATCCGATCACCACCCATTGCCTGGCATCCGAGAAGAATCCCAGGTAGTACTGAGCTGACGGCAATGCGATCTTCATGTTGGTGAAATCGAGGATGTTCATCGGTTGAGCCAAGATCAGGACGACAAGCGCAATCCATCGATTCGGGCCCTTCGGCCTGCCTAGCTGTTGTGGGTTTGCTTGCCGTCGGATGTCATCGCCGTGCCCCACGGTTGGCCGATAATTGGATGTTGACGATCACTGTGTGCCGCCGCCGGGGGCTACCGCCCGAGCTGCGGCGAAGCCAGTTGCACTGAGCACTGCGACGGCTCGGGTCAACCGCCGCGCTAGATGTAGTCGTTCGATAGTGGGATGGAGATAACCCTTCCGGGGTTCGCGCCAGCTCATCTGGTATTACTTCGTTTCCCTACCTGGCTGGCTATTTTGCGTATCGTAGTCAGAGTTTCGTCCGGATATTGCAGATGAACTGAGTGAATCGCCCCAGGCCACGATATGAGCGACCCGCCGAACGCGTCAGCGAGCCTCTGATGGGCCCTACGGATTTTGTTGTCTTGTTTACGGTCAGCGGTGACCACTGCTGCAGGAATCTTCGGCAGGTCCCCCTCTCGGAAGTCGGCTGCAAGTGAAGTCAAGCCCTTCAGTGAATGCGCCAATTCGGGTACGTCCGCTTCGGCAATCTGCAAATGGGCATCTGCACAGTCGGGACGAAATTCCCAACGCTGTATATCCTTTTCTGCCGATCGGCGGATCATGAGGGAGAGAGTTTGATGGATGCCCGGGAACCGCGAAATCGCTGCAGCGACGGTAAATCCGCGCTCCAAACGCGCACTGACTCGTGAGTCGTTGATCGGAGTTGCATCGAGCAACACTATGCCGGCGACATCGTTGGGATAATCGCGGGCCAACAATGCGGCTACCGCCCCGCCGAGACTTTGACCGACCACGACGACTGGGCCCATATCGAGTTCTTCGATCAGTGCATGTAGATGTGCCGAAGCACCTGCCAGGGAACCCTCTGATACTGACATGCCAGTGCCAGGGCGGTCATGGACGATGACACGACAGCCAGGGGCGCTGAGAAGACCTTCGACTACGCCGGGGAAGAACCCGGTACAGGAAGCGGCTCCTCCTGGAAGGAGGAGGATCGGTTGCCCGGCATCGCCGTAAATCGAAACATTGTCGACCATCGTATAGCTTCCTTTTTTGGTGGAAATCAGGCATGTGATTGAGCTGCTCTTGCAGGACCCCCGGAACGAGTTCGCGCGTGAGTGAGGCTATGTAGAACTATTCATTCGAGGTCTCGGTGTCGAGCGTGTGAGGACGGTCTGTCCTGATGGTCCATGAATCCCGCGACCACCCGGGCGTCGCTATCGGTCGTACCAACTCGTGTGGGGCACTCCAATCAATTCAGCGGTTGCCATCCCTCGATAGCAAGGTCGGTTTGTAGTGTGTTGCTCACTGTCATCGCGCGTCTCGTGTCGGATGGCCGTTTTGGATGACCGCGATCGCTTGGTCGCGATCATGGAAGACGGCCGGTTCTTCTATTGGTTCGTTGGCGAATGCAACGAAGTCCGCTTGCTTACCGACTTCAAGTGTTGTCTGCGCACGTTCTTCCGATGACTTCACCGCTCTAATCTGGAATATTTATCTTCAATACTCTTCTTCCTGAATGAAACTGCAAGTACGTGCTGTTGATGTCACCCACACCCCTCGACGGCATCGGTTCCCGCAGAGGTCGATTTGTTAGTGGGTAGAAGCAGCCTTGCACCGGAGGTGCAGGGTTCTCAGACAGTGCGAAGGTCCGTGCCCTTCGTCTCCGGAATGCATCGAAGGAGAACGGGGCACGCGAGTAGTGCGATTACCGTGCCGTAAAAGGCCGGGGCGAGAGCACTTCCGGTGCTGTCGACCAGCGCCTGACAAACCAGCGGGGCGGTGCCTGCGAACAAGGCATAGGCGACGTTGTAGGGAACCGCTGTCCCGATGTACCGCAGTCGCGTCGGCAGGATCTCCAAGACAGCGAGAAGTCCGATGTTGAGCAAGCACAAAACGACCATGAGAACGATCAGGGCTACACCAATTGCCAGCTTGTTTCCTGTTCCGATGAGCAGATAGCACGGAATGACGACCAGAACGGCGCTGACTGCCCCCACCCGAATGAAGGGCCGACGCCCCACTTTCTCGACGAACACGCTCAAGATGATGGCCACAGGCAAGGGAACGATCATCGCGGTCATGGTCAGTACCAGCGCGGTGTTACTCGTGACTCCAGCGGCCGTCACCAGATAGGTGGGCATGTATCCGAGCATCATGTGAGTGAGTACTCCGACCGACGCAAAAAACACCAGAACGGTCCCCATGGCACGGCGATGCTTGGCCAGTAGTTCCCGCAGCGGAGAGTGTCGCAGGCCCTTCCGATTCTGTTGCTGCTCGACAGCGGCTGTAAATACAGGTGTCTCCTCAACTCCGAGTCGCAGAATCAATCCAACGACCGCGAGTGCACCACCCACGATAAATGCCCACCGCCACCCACCATCGTCGAATGCCGAGGCACCAGCGGATCTGAATGCCAGAACCGCCGCGGTTGCACCGACCACGCCGAGCGAGGTCGAACCGCCGAGAATCGCAAGATACAGCGGGCGTCGACCAGGTGGAGCATGTTCGACGACAAAGGTTGCAGCGCCCGCAAATTCACCACCGGCAGAGAATCCTTGAATCAGACGACAGAGCAAGAGAAGTGCGGGTGCCAGTGGCCCAGCAGCGGCGTAGGTGGGCAACAGGCCGATCGCGGCGGTGGAAACGCCCATCAGGCCGATCGCCAACGACAGCGAACCACGCCGTCCTAGCCGATCACCGATGGAACCGAAAAACACCGCTCCGAGCGGTCGAGCGATGAACGCACTCCCATAGACAGCGAAAATCGCAAGCAGCGCCGCCTTACCTGAGTCCGGCGGAAAGAACACCGAAGCAAGCGTGACAGCCATGAACCCGTAAATCGTGAAATCGAACCACTCCACGAAGTTCCCGGTAGCCGCAGCAACCAGAGCTTTGCGGCGGGTCCGCGCCAATCTCGAGGTTTCCATCGGCTGCGCCAGATTTACCGGATCTTTCACATTGCTTGACATCAAAGATCAAAGACCTCTCGTTGGGCTGCGGACGATAAGTCGTCGCGAACGGCAAGAACCAGAAACGCACGAAGTCCAGCAGGGGGAAGAACCCGCACCTGCACGGGGTGTCTCTTTCAACCGGGCGTACGTTTCAGCAGTTCATCTGCGTGATCAACAACGCTAATCGAAAGAGGGTGATCCAAATCATGAGCATATGATCAAATGTTGTATTCATATTTTGAATATTTGTTGAGAATATGTTGGTGCTCACACGACTAAAATGTGTCGTCCGGAGTACAACATCTTGTCGACAATGCCGGCCGTCCCCCTGAACGGTCCGTCGCCATCTACCAATCGCGAGGACGCGGTTCACAACGGTCATTGCATTACGAGCCGCGACCATTCACTCTGCTCAACATATCTGCGCTGTTCGTTCAAATTCTGACGAGCAGCCTTGCACAGCTGTCTATGTCTCGGCGAGCAAGACTTCGGAAGCATAGACCCATAGCCCTAACAAGGTCGGCGAACGCCATCCCCTCGACAGCACATCCACGCCGCTGAAACGGCCCAGCTTGAGCTGGGCGCCCCGGCAATCACAGTATCGAGAGACATCGAATATGAAGTACTCACATACGAATCGGAGGTTCCCACGGCGGAAGGACTTGCGCCCTTTGCTGCAAACCTCCCCCCGTCATCATGAATCCAACCGCCCGCAGATTATCGCGCGCACACGCGATCGACGACCTACGTTAACTCGCTCGCAAGCGGACACCCCGCGCGGCCTTCAACTATGTCGACGGTGCCGCAGACGAAGAAGTGAGCATCCGGAATGCCCGAAATACATATCGAGACAGCACCTTTCACCCACGCATCCTGCAGGACGTATCGGATGTCGACACCTCCGCCGTCGTGCTCGGGCAGCACAGTCCCCTTCCACTCGTATTCGCACCCACCGGCTTCACCCGGCTGATGCACCACGAAGGTGAAAACGGCAGTCGCCCGTGCGGCCGCACGGGCAGGCATTCCCCTTTGCCCCTTATACGATGGGCACCACCGCGCTTGAGGATGTCCCCACGTCGACGCCCAGCGGCCGACACTGGTTCCAGCTCTACCCGTGGAAGGACCGCGCTGCCAGCGCGGACTTGGTAGCGCGTGCTGCGAACGCCAACTATGAGGCGCTTGATCTTACCGTCGACACCCCTGTCGCGGGCGCTCGACTCCGCGACATCCACAACGGACTGACCATCCCCCCAAGCTGACGATGCGAACACTGGACGATATGGCGCGCCACCCAGCATGGTGGATCAACAAACTCACCACACCTCCGTTGGAGTTCGCCTCTCTCTCAACGTGGGACGGCACCATAACCGAACTCGTCGGCAGAATGTTCGACCCGACCTGCACACTCGACGATCTGGCTTGGCTGCGGGCACAGTGGCCGCGAAAGCTGGTGGTGAAGGGGATTCAGAATGTCGACGACGCGCGCGACGTTGTGCGCCTCGGCGCCGACGCGGTCGTGATCTCCAACACGGCGGCCGCCAACTCGATCATGCAGTCACGCCCCTTACCCTTCTCCCCCATGTCGTCGAAGCGATCGGAGCACGTCTCCCTTCCCTAGTTACCAACTCCGCAACGTCACCTCAGCTTTGGCCAGTGGGAATTGAGACGAGGACGGGTGCCGGTGTGCGGCGCTTTCCACTGCGAGACAACCTTTCACAATGACGACGCCACCTCGCCAAGAAACGAAGGTAGCCCAGTTCCTCCAGCGAAGCCGGGTCGACAGACATGCGAACAGGAGCCGCCCGGCCAGTCGGCGTGAAACACCGACTGGCCGGGCGGTTGCAATTTACAGTCCGCTTCCCACGACCGGGGTGATCACGACACCACCCGTACGCGAAGCGACGCCATCCCTTCATCGAGCTCGGTACCGGAGGAGCATGCCCCAATCCCGAAAGCTCCTGCGCAGCATCGCATGTGGGAGAAACTCCGCGTACCCGCGGCCAGATTCGATCGGACAACTGAGAACCTTGGTGCCATGCAGATCTCAGTGGTCGTGGTCACGTCCTCGATACGGAAACCCCGACCCAAGGCGTGGAACTCGTAACCGACTGCGTCGTTTCTATCGAAAGCATCGGTCAGGCCCACCATCAATGCCTGCACTTGCTTCTGTTCCATCCAGGCTTTTATGTCATCCGATGAGGTAAGCAATGCGGCCGAGAGCACTTTGATCCCGGCCATGGTCACCACGGTGTCGTCTTCGATACAGACGCCGGCACCGCGCAGGTACACGGGCGCCCACTCGTCGTTCGGCGAAAAGTACTGGCGCGGTTCGGTAGTGAGGCAGTGCCGGTCTCGCAGGTGTCACCGAAATCCTCGTCCGCAACCACACCTGCGTCGTGTACGTCAATATCGAGCAGGTTCCCGACGCCGTGCAGCGACCATCGACGCGCGGCCTCGCTGTCCGATAAATGCGCCGGCGCTGGGTGGGGCAGTGCTGGGTGGGGCAGTGCGCCGAGGTCATACAGTTCGTCCACAAGGACTTCGCGCGAGCCGACTACTGCGACGTCGTACGGCGTTCCTGCCCGCACGACGCCGAGCGTTGCTTGGTGTGCCGTGAAACGGTGCCGAACCCGTCTCGCTGAATCGGCGAAAATTGCTCTGAGATCGATAGCGTTCGCGTGAAGTCGGAGATTTAGAGGCGTACCCCGACCCCACGTTGCCGTCGGAGAACGCCTAAGGGGGTTGAGGATCCGGTCCAGATAGCCCCACGCGGACATCGTCCAGTAGGGCCATCAGGTCACCCAGGGCCGAGTGTGTTCGTCGGTGTCGAGAGTCCAGGTTCCGTCGGCGGCCAACGCTCGAATCGAGCCGGGTTCCTGCGGGCCGACCAGCCACATGTGATCGGTCTCGGAACGGAATGGGTGATGGAGGTCATCGGAGCGACAAGCGCGCACGCCAGCCGGATCTCCCGACAGATCGACGGCGAGGTGCACGCGGCGGGCCAATCTCGGTCGCACCCCGGCCGAAACAGAGTGGTCGAAAGATGACTTGGCCCGGTCCTGCGGCACGACACGAGGAACTGACGGCTCATCCCACCGCGTCGGCCCCTGCGGCGATGAGTCGGTCGAGGTGTTCTTCGCTGCTTCTGACGATGTTGATGTGAGCTCCTGACCTCGGACGTCATTGTTCTCCGCTTCGGTAGGATCGCGTTCCATGCGTAACACTCCCCGTGGCCGTGGCACGTCGGCCGGACTGAGCCGTGAGTCGGTCATCGCCGCAGGTGGTCGGGTAGCCGAGCGGGAAGGCTTCGCTGGACTGTCCTTGCGGTTGGTGGCGTACGAACTCGGAGTCACGCCGGCTTCGCTTTACAATCACGTGGCCAACAAGGAGGAACTCGTCGACGCGGTCGCAGACTCTTTCATCCGGGAGCTGCTGGAGTCGCCGTTGCCGACAGCGCCGAAGGAGCGGATCCGTGAGCTGGTGATGCGCCTGCACCGTGCTGGCCTCACCCATCCTGGGATGCTGAGCAACATCATCGGCCACATTCCCGAACAGCCCGGCTCGGCACAAATGATCTACTCTGAGCTGATTCTGTCGGCACTGGTGGAGACAGGAGCCTCGGAGCAGCAGGCCCACCTGCTTTACGGCATACTTGTCTCACTGGTGGTCGGGACCTCGGTCGCCGCCGTCAATCTCCGCGCTCCCAGCCGACGGTCGGTGGATGACCGACTTGGCGACTACATCGCCGACAGTTGCATCCCCCTCACCAGTCGCTACCTCAAACGTCCCGAGGGCAGTCAATGGTCGGATTTCAGAGCTCGTGTGGACTTCGTCCTGCGCGACCTCACGGAATAGGGGAGGCTCCGAGCAGCGCCGGCAGGCCCCGTTCGAGAGCCGCACGCACTGTGAACATCTCGTGGCCGGAGGGATATTCCAGCAAGTCGGTGACGTCGGCGCCAGCAGTAACCAACACGTCGCGGAAATGTCGGACGCCGCTGACCATCGTGGCGCCAGGTTCCAGGCCGGGCAGGCTGATCACAGTGTCCTCAAGTTGACCGACGGCCAGGAACCACCGAGCCTGCGCGGAGTTCCCCGGGGTGACCTGGCGAGCGAGCCACTCACCCGGCTCGGTAGCCGGGTCTGGGGTGTAGAAGAAGCTCGCCGAGATCGGCATCGCGGACCCGAAGAGGTCGGGTCGGTGCATGATCACGAAGGCCGTCGCAAGTCCTCCGTAGCTGAAGCCAGCCAGTACTCGCTGTTCCACAGGAGGGAGCTCGTCACGGTGATCGAGCCAGGGGAACAGCTCGTTGGCCAGTGCTGTGGGAAGCGCGGGGTTGCACGCCATCTCGACCATACGTGACGTCGGAGACAGGTTGTGCCACAAGACAACCCTTACTGGTGGAACCTGACCAGCTGCGATCGCAGCGTCCAGATGCTCCAGGATGCGGCCGGAACGACAGTACTCGCCGTCGAGCATGACGACGAGAGGAAAGTCCTCTCCGGATTTTGCGGGTTGGTAGACATCGACGCGACGCCCGCTGGGCAGCGCGTGCTCCTCTATCTTCCCCTCCAAGTCACCCTCCGCCAGAGTATCCGGCGCGCCTGGCACTACGAGGACACAGTTCAATGGCTCGGACGAACCACTCATGGAGTCGTGGACCCGGCGCGGGTTGTGCCGGTCGGGTCGAATAGAGCGTGCGTAGGCGGCGGCAAATGCGTTGTACTGCTCGGGATCCGATAGCTTGGCAATCATGTCGTCGGTGGTGCCGCCGAGGCTCGGAGGATCGACCTGGTATCGATATGCCGTCGTGATGCCGCTTGCGACGCGGACCACGAGGGTCCAGACGTTGGTACCGGGCTCTCGGATCATCGGCTCACTCTGGCGAGGGACGCTCAACATGAGAGCTTGGGTGTTGAGTTCGACGTGGTCGACGTCGTCAACGTGAACGAAGGTCACGAGGAACTCGTTGCCGGGATGAGCATCCGCAGATGGTTCCACGATGGGCCCTTGGGCTGCTTCCGCATCGGCCAGTAGTGAGGTCACCGCAGCCGACGGATCATCAGCAAGCTCATCACGGAAGCGAGCAAGCCGGGGGCTTGAGCTGGCCAGACGGCTAAAGCCTAGGTTGGTCACGACTTCCTCCGAATAGTCCATCCATTGACATCGCCCGATCCGGGGGCACCGGTCACACCAGCTGAGTCGATGACATGTGGGCTGGTCATGCAGCATCTTGTTGGGCGCTCGCCGTGCCGTGCCGTTCGGACCCGCCGAGCGCTGATGCAATGCCGAAGAGGGTGGGCAAACCTTGGTGCAGTGCCCCGACCGAGGCGAACCTCGCACGTGGACTCGGCCCCAGACTCGTCGATTTCCGCCCGGGCCACCAGCGGAGCGCGACCGGCTGCAGATCCCGCGGATGAAACGTCAGGACCGAGGCGCCAGAAGTTTGGCAGTGTTGTTGTCATACAGTCACTTTCGCGATAAATAAACGGTGTTCATTTGACTAAAATTTCGCACACTCCTCTAGTTGTGTCAAGCAAATCGCCTAATCACTCGCAGACGGCTCGAGATTCTTCGATTACTTACTCACTCGTGCAAGCCCCTACGACGAGGACGGCAGCCTCGGGTGATCTACACCGCGATGCCACTAAGATCGCAAAAGATCGTTCCTGTTCACGGCCGGCAGGACGCGCGACCTGCATCCCTGCAAGGCAGTACTCGACTACGTCGTCGATGCTGTTCGCTCCCAACTCGCGGTGCGCGAAATAGCCGGAATACTCGACCTGACTACGCGTGACACCACCGAGAGCAACTGTGCGAGCGGGACATTCCACGCCTTAGCCTTGACGTCGCACAGCACATTTCCACTCCTCCGAACGCCCGCGTCAGGCTGTCGTCGTCGATGTTTCGGGTAGATCGCCTTGGAAAGGCCTTGCTTCACGCCGACCGACCACACGTAGCCCCAGCTCCAGGGGAATGTCGGTAGGTGCGGTATTGATTGCAGTGACCTTCATTGTTGCTTCTCGAATGGTCAGAGAGGTCAACAACGCCGGTGTCCACCGTCCCCGCGCATCGGCACATTGCCGAAGAACAGGGCGAGAACTTGGGCTTATGTCGAAACAACTGTGTCAGCGTGATACAGAAGAGCAAAAAAAGACTTCACATATTCAACATTCGACTGTAGACCTCTTTACCCAGTCACCCTAGGGTCGAAGAACCTATTGGTATCCAGGAGGATTGATGCAGGAATATTGGATCGCAGGCGCCCGAGTCATCGACGGAGTCAGCACGGAACCACAGGACGGACTGGATATCCACGTCGTCGACGGCCGCATCACAGCGTTGGGTAGAACTCCCCAGGGAGCACACATCGTGGATGCGTCAGGTCTCACGATCACACCGGGCCTCATCGACGCCCATGTCCACTTCGGAATGTCGACCGACATCGATCCAAGCCTGCGGCGCGAGATTTCCGTCGCTGAACTCGCTGCGGACATGTTCGCCAATTGCGAGGAAACACTGAACGGAGGTTTCACGACGGTTCGCGACACCGGGGGCATTGACGGCGGGCTGGCACAGGTGGTGGCTTCAGGAAAGGTCAAGGGACCGCGAATCATCCAATGCGGGCCAATCCAGTGCCAGACCGGCGGTCACGGGCATCTCGCGGCAGAGTGGGAACCGACCGCTGACTGGTCGGACCACGATATCCCCGGCCTCCGTGCATTGTCGCTGCTGAGCGACGGCCCAGAAGAAGTACGAAAGAATGTCCGCGAGTCCTTTAGACGGGGTGCGGATTTCATCAAAATGTGCGTAACAGGAGGGGTGGTATCGACGCATGACAAGCTGAGCGACACCCAGTTCACATTCTCGGAAATCGCTGCGGCAGTGGAAGAAGCCGCCGCACGTGGAACGTATGTGACCGTTCACGCGCACAACAACGCTGGCTTGCGCACTGCAATCGAAGCTGGTGTCAAGTGCGTCGAGCACGGTACCGAGATAGACGACGAGATGGCAGCGATCATGGCTGAGCGCGGCGTGGCACATGTTCCGACTCTCGCAGTGGTCCAGAAACTTTCGAGATCGGCTACCGAAGCAGGCCTATCTCTAGCGATGGCATCTCGAGTGGGCGATGCCATGGCCGGTCAGCGACGTGCGATTGTTGCCTCGCGTGCCGCAGGCGTCAAGGTCGGCTTGGGATCCGATCTCATCGGTCCACTGCAATCTGATCGAGGCATCGAGCTGACACTGCGCGCCGAGATCGAGACGCCCATGCTCGCGCTGCATTCGGCGACGCGTATCAACGCCGAGATTTTGGGTATCGCAGACGAAGTCGGAACTATCGAAGTGGGAAAGCGCGCTGATCTCGTTGGATTCGCTGCAGATCCAATCGAGAATCCGAAGATCTTCGGCGACCGAGAAATGGTGCGCTTGGTCGTTCAGAACGGACGGTTGGCTCGCGATACGCGATAGTCGTTGCAGGATAATGTGTTCATCGCAATCGCATCCGATGAACACATTGCCCGCTGTCAGTGACAGTGGGCAATACAGTGACTGCGTGGTCGCCCGGACGTACTCTTCCACGAGAGACAGGGGTAGCGCCCATGGACGAAGGACTGCGTCATGAAAGTCTCGGATGTCGAAGCGCGTCCCAAGGCCGTACGCTCTCCTCTCGGCAGTCCATCAAGTGAGACTCTCCGAGCTTGTACGCCGACGCTCGAACTTGTAGATGCCGAGTACTTCGAAAGACGTGACGACACCGAATCCCGGGACGACATCCTTTACCCTGATGACATCCCCAGTGCCTGAGTAGGATTGATGAAGCGAAGCCAGTCCCCCGTACGACTGCCCTAAGGCCGACTCTGACCCCTTTGCATTTCAATGTTCTCGCGAGTGAGCGCTGCAATTGCTCGTCATGTCATCGCAATACGGTCGGTGACAGAAGCCTCTGCGCTGCGAGCAACCGCATCCCGTGACCGCCGGATCTGCCCTTTGCCAGTACTGTCGCCGACGTGAGATACGAATACACCGCTGCAGCGCGAGATCCAACTCGGTCGCAGCGCCCTGCGCCGACCCATGCGCTCCGATGCGTATTCCGATCACATCACATGACTTTCGTCCGACAGCATACCGGCATGAGCCAGTTCGTCTACTGCATGCGAACGGATGGAGTTTCCCTCAGATACCAAGTCTCTCAACAGTTCTGGCTCACGACTGTCTCTCAGGTCGTCAATAGGCAATAGTCGGTGCAGAAGTTGACCCGCCGCGGTGCGGCGTCGCTAGCCAGCTGGAGTTCGACTTCGCTCAACGAGTTGTCGTCGCAGAAAAGCCACAGATAGCCGAAGAGTTCGCATCGGACTGGAACACATACTCTTCCGAGCACGCGATTCTCCGGACCTCCGAAGATAAGCACCGGCACAGTCGCTGTACGGATCCCGTAAGAGTGCACTCGATCGACGAGGTCCTGCGATGCTCGGCGCGTGAGAACCGACTGCACCCCGGTGATCGTCGATATCTTGATCATGCGCGGTGCGGGCCGGGCGACGACTGTGCATGTCATCGACCGCTACAGCATGGTGAAGACGAGAAGCCAGACCCTCGGCCACTGCACGTAATTCTTCGAACATCAACCACACCCATCTCAGGTTGACCGTATCGCTGCATAGACGACGAGCCACACGCATCGAGACAGTTTCGGCGCGACAGCTCACTGCCCACGCGCACGCGCAAGCTCCGATTCGCGCTCCTGCACTCAAAGGACCAACCAATACCGGTGCGCATTGCCGCACTACAAATGCCGGAAATCGATAGCGAAAACTTCGACAAATGTAGAGAGTCGTGTGCGGATACCTCGACCTACCATTGAACGGCGCACAAGCGAAGGCGGCGAAGGGCATTCACCATGGCAGATTCGACGTTCGACACTCACACCTTCGAGCAGGAGGCGCGAGCCCACCAGACAGTGGACGACGCATGACGGATCCTGGCGGAGACGCCCGTCGTCGCGAACAAGCTGGCTCGAACTCTTCAGGGGTTACCGGGCATCGGACCCAAAGTTATGGCGAGCCGGGCATCCGGAGGCAGAAACATCATCGCGTGTATCGACTTGTGGAACACCGCCGTGCCGTCGCCCGATCTGATCACTAGTGTCATCGCGGCACACACCGCAGCCGAGATGTGGGTGGACACCAAGAAGTGACACCGGCTGGTCTTCGATTCTCTCGGCGACGACTTCCGCTACTCGCTCCGTAAAAAACGCGCCGATCTGGGCTCGGGTTCGACATCACCGACTTCCACGACACTGCACTAAAAGCAGCGGGACTGACACCGCCCCTGCTATCCAACAGATGAGGAGTGATTCGCTCTCATGATGACCATGTCCGACCGCTATCGCCAGGCCGCAGCACTGTCTCCGGACAGGATTCGCACGCTGATGCGCAATCGTCGCATCGATCCCGTCTGGACAGGAACCGGTGACAGCTTCTGGTACAAACGCCGTGGTCGAGACGGCGAGCAGTTCGTACTCGTCGACCCCGAGATTCCGAGCCGGACAGTTGCATCCTCGGCTGCCGAGCTGGGTATCGACGACACAGGTGGATCAAGCGAACCTGAAATCCTTCGCGGCCCGGACGAGCGTGGGCTGATCCGACGCAACAACGATCTGTGGCTTGTGGACGCCAACGGCGAGACGCAACTCACTTTCGATGGAGAGCCCGACTTCTCCTGGGGAACAATTCCTTCCGATAACAACATGGTGGTACCGTTCCGGCGCAGAGGTCTCAAGCTACCCCCGATGGGCACCGTCCACTCACCGTCTGGGCGCCGGGTGATCACAATGCGCCCCGACGAGCGTCATATATCCATCAAATACATGACCGAAAACGTTGCACCCTCCGAACGGGCGAGACCCGAAGTTCATTCGTGGCGCGTTCAACTCGAGGACGAGGGCCCACCACCTGAATCCGAATGTCGAATAATCGATCTGGACACGGGAGGGTGGGTTCGCGTCGACGCTGCGGATGGTCTCGTTTCACAGTTGTCGACGAACGGCAGCACCGAGGTCACGTGGTCGTCGGACGAGACCCGCCTGTACATGCTGCACCATCACCAGGGCCAGAGCAGAGCCAGCCTCGTCGAGGTTGATACGAGGACCGGCGAACGCCGCGACGCGCTCGTGATCGAAAACGAGCCACTCTACGAACCGAATCAGTTCCTCTACAACCTTCCGCTAGTTCGAGTTCTACCCGAGCACTCCGAGGCCGTAATATTCTCCCAGCACGACGGTTGGGGGCACCTCTATCTCTACGACCTCAACACCGGGCTCGAGAAAAATCGCGTGAGTGAGGGCCACCTGGTCGTTCGCGACATCCTGCATCTCGACTCCAAACGACGCGAGATCACCTTCGTTGCAGGAACTTCGGAAGACGGTGGCAACCCCTATTGGCGCCGGGTGTACCGCGCCGGTCTCGATGGCGGAACACAGCGACTCCTCACACCCGAGCCCGCCGATCACGAACTCGTCGCCCCGGCACCACAGTTCTTCAATCTGGCATTCGGCCATGGGAAGACGTCCGAGCGGAGCATCAGTCCCAGCGGACGATTCTTCGTCGATCACCAATCGACAGTCAGCGACCCGCCCGTGATTCTTCTGCGCGATGCGAACGACGGCGGCCGCGTGGTGCTGGAACTTGAACGTACAGATATCGGGCCTCTCCTCGAAGCAGGATATGTTGTGCCCCAATCATTCTGTGTGAAAGCCGATGATGGTGTCACCGACTTGTGGGGCATCCTGTCGATGCCGAACGAACCCCTCGATCCCGCCCACATTCCCGTAATCGAGGACGTGTACGGCGGGTACCAGACAACCCATTCGCCGCATGCCTTCATTGGAGCAAGCATGATGGCGAGTCGACACGTGTATCTGCCGGCCTACAACGCACTGGGTTTTGCTGCTGTGATGCTCGACGGCAGAGGCACCCCCGGACGTGAGCGCGCATTCCGGCAGTGGACATTTCGTCGGTCCCACACCGAGGCAGGACTGGAAGACCACGTGACGGCGATCGCTGCTCTTGCCGCGGGTGATCCTCGACTCGACCTGGACCGCGTCGGAATCATCGGGCACTCGTACGGAGGCTACAACGCCGCGAGGATGTTGCTCATGTTTCCGGACTTCTACCGTGCCGCAGTCAGCAGCGCAGGAGTGCACGTTGCGAAGAAGCTGCCGTACGGCATGTGGGACTGGCATATCGGCGGAGACACCGACCGTGTCAGCGATCGGTATACGCACCTGGGAAATATCCACCTCGTCGACCGGTTGTCGGGGGACTTGTTGATCGCATGCGGGGAGATTGACGAGAACGCGACGGTCGATCATTCCTATGCCCTTGCCGACGCGCTCATCCGGGCCGGAAAACGTTTCGACTTCAAGATCTGGCCCGGAGTGGGCCACTACGATCGCAGCCCCTATGCATCGATGGTGTACTGGGATCACTTCGTGCGAAGTCTGCTCGGGCAACGACCGCCCGTCGACTACGTTCCGATTGGGCCGTAGTCGGTGGCGATGTCGTCTCATACCGATCCGGTTTGTTCTTTGCCGCAACGGAAAGTCAATCTCCTCGACATCTGACGATCGCGCAGGGGCCTCTCATCGGCAAGAGTTGGTGTCCTAACCATCCAAGGAACGAAGGTCCCGTCGGACGTCACCCGAGGTGATGTCCCGAGGGCAGCGGCGGCCGGAAACGCCGGCCTCCAGTGCATTTCGCGCGAGTATTCGAGGCCTGGCGGAATAGCATCCCCAATGTTCCGGATGATGCTTCCGACAGGAGGCGGATCACGTCGGTCAACGAATCATTGCGACGTGACAAGAACGTCGAACCGAACTCCGGCAAAGACCCGGTCGTCGTCGGCAGCCGAGGCGCGCGGCGACCCGGTACACGCGCCCGGCATGCCCGTTCGTCAGTTGGCTGATCCGGCGCCTTGCCACTACTGCAGCGCAGCTGATGGCAATCTCGATGGCGATTCGGAGCGCTGCATCTGAGGCCAGGACGTCCGGAGGGCGTACTCCTCAGCGACCGCCCTTTCGGACCGCGTGATCACACCCGTCACCACCGCTGGACTCGGGACACCGCCTTCCAAAGCAGTCTTCCGATCGTCGAAAAATACCCGCGGTGGATTCGACAATCGTCTAACGATATGTGACCTACATCTCCGTAGCGTTACCCGTCATATCCGCTTGAACTTTCGTGAAAAAGGAGTTGACGCTTGAAGAATCCAGTTCTACATCTCGCGATGCGCGCTTACACGCGAACCGCCACGTACGCGGTATCGGCAACAGCACTCGTCCTCGTGGTTTCCGCGTGTGGCTCCGCACCGGGCGCCACACAGACCCGTACGATCACCGACGATCCGATACCCGCCTTCACCTTCGCTCTTGCTGCGGCTCCGATCTCCTTGGATATCACTAAGGACTTCGGTCCTTCCATGCAGGTTCAGACCCTGTTCACCGAACCGCTGGAACGGCTTTCCGGCGAAGGAGAGTTGCGACCTCATCTCGCCGAAGCCGTATCGGTTCCTGACCCGACGACCATCGACTACGTCATCCGGTCCGACGTGCGGTTCTCCGACGGAACTCTACTGACCCCGGAGGACGTGATCTGGAGCCTTCGGCACGTCTCTGATTCCGCAGCCGGGGCGCAAACTGCCGGCGAGCTGGAAAGTCTCGAAAGCATCGAACAGACCGGACCGATGCGGGTGACTGTGAAGTTGTCGCATCCCGATCCGGTTGCCAGGCAGAGCATCGCGCTGTTCGGACTGATTCAACAGGCAGGGTTCGCTGAAGAACATGCTGCCGAATTGGGTACTGCACAAGCGGTTCCGGTGGGCACTGGCCCGTACCGGGTCCAAGAATATTCAAGTTCCGGTGTGCAACTTGTCCGAAACGATGACTACTGGTCGGAGAAACCTGCACCGGAAACTCTGAAATTCGACGTGATTGCGGACGGCAACACCGCTCAGTTGGCAATGCGATCCGGCGATATCCAAGCTGCGAATGTGGCCGACATCAAGAAGCAGTCACAGTGGAAGCAGATCGTTGGAGTCGACACGATCGAGGTCCCACTGACCAAGCTCGCATACTTGACGTTCGATACCAGTACGAGTCCGTTCGACGATGTCCACGTGCGGAAAGCCGTCGCGCACTCGATCGATCGACAAGGAATCGCAGAGGCGGCATTCGGTACCGACTCCGTGATATTGAAGGGTTTGGCAACTCCGGAAATGTTGACCGGTGTCGCCGGTTCACCCGAGAACGCGCAATCCTTCCTGGATGGACTCGGCGGGATCGAGTTCGACAGTAACCTTGCGGCGCAAGAACTTGCCGCCTCCTCGCACCCCCAGGGATTCACGGTGGAGGTGCCCTACACCGACAACGTGGACTGGACGGAACTGACGGTACTCAACCTGCAACAAAACATGGCGCCGCTCGGTGTCACCGTTGTTCCAAAGCCCATCACGCAGACCCAATGGATTTCCGACCTGTACGCCCACAAGGTTCCCGGAATCGGATTCCTGTCGATTACCGCATCGACGCCCGACCCCAAATTGATCGGCTCCGTCGTCGGAAAGGAGAACGCTGTCGCGCCGAAGTTCAACGCTTCGAATTGGTCCAGCGATTCCGTCGAACAGGCGCTACCGATCCTGAACGGGTCGACGTCATCCCAGGACCGATGGACGGCCGCCCAGACCATCTTGACTGGCATCGACGCACAACTTCCGTACGTCCCGCTGTTCAATCCGAGTCTGGTCTACGCGATAGCCGACGGGTTCGCCTTCGATAGCGACATGTCCTTCTACGACTTCGTCAACGGGTCGTGGGTTGCCGCAGTGAAGGCAACGTCGTGAACGGCTTCATCTCCCACACAACGAGGTTCGATTGAGATGGCAGTAGCGGCGTTCATCGGCAAGCGACTCGTAGTCTCGGCCGCGCTGCTTCTGGTAATCAGTTTTCTGGTGTTCAGTCTGCTGTCGGTGACGCCGGGCTCTGCAATTGCCGTCCTTGTCGGCTCTCGTCCGAGCACACCCGAACTTATCGCGGCCCTGGAGGCACGACATCACCTCAACGATCCTTTCCTGGTTCAGTATTGGCACTGGCTGGTCGATGCACTGCAGCTCGATTTCGGGACGTCGACCAGATCAGGTGCGCCGGTGACCGGCATCATCACCGATCACCTACCGGTCTCGATCCAACTGGCGGTGTACACACTTGTTTTGGTGGTCGGGATCGGGGTCCCCTGCGGAATGTTAGCGGCGTATCAGCGCGACAGATGGGTGGACAGAGGTATCTCGATGGCTTCCGTAATAGGTATGAGTGCACCAGGTTTCGCAGTCGGAATGTTGCTGATTTTCGTATTCGGACTCACGCTCGGACTGTTCCCCGTTTACGGCGTGGGCAATGGATTCTTCGATCGGTTGGTGCACCTCACCCTGCCTGCCACAGCACTCAGCATCGCGCTCATCGCACTGCTGATCCGGCAGACACGCGCCGGAGCGCTCAACGTCCTCCGGCAGGACTACATGACATTCGCGAAGGCTCGTGGTCTCGACCCCTCACGGGTCTTCTTCCGATATGCGTTACGGAACTCCGCAATGCCGGTGGTGACTGCGGCCGGTCTGATACTGATCGCTGCGCTGTCCGGGGCCGTGCTCGTCGAGACCGTGTTCTCCGTACCGGGAGTCGGTTCGCTGATGGTGCAGTCGGTCACCGAAAAGGACCTACCCGTCGTCCAAGGGTTGGCCGTGTGTCTCGGCGCCTTCGTGATTGTCGTCAACCTGACGGTGGACGTGGTAGCTCTCCTCGTCGACCCACGCATGCGGTACGCGGGAAAGGGATGACATGACTGCACTCACCGATCGCGAAAAGAGCAGGCGTGGATCGCGAATTCCCATCACCGTTGTGATTGCACTGGCGATCCTCGGTGTGGTGGTAGTCGCGGCTGTCGCCGGTCGAATCATAAGCCCATACGACCCCTACACTCAGGATCTTCTCCGCGGTGTGACCGGTTCCGATCGCACCCACTGGTTGGGCACCGACGATATGGGACGAGATGTCCTCTCCCGTTTGATCGACGGTACCGGCCGCTCCGTGCTCGGACCACTGTGCGTAGCGATGGGAACAGTGATAGTCGGCGCATCCGCGGGGCTGGTCGCTGGATACAATGGCGGTGCACTCGACAACGTCCTCAACCGATTCGCAGACCTCGTGTATGCCCTGCCCGCGCTCCTCGTCGCCATCGTGCTCCTGGGGATTCTCGGCGGGAGCTATTGGCTGACTGTGGCGATTCTGGTTTTCCTGTCAGTACCGAGCGCCATCAGAATAGTCGGCAGTGTGACGCGCGTCCAGGTTCGTCTGCCGTACATCGACTCTGCTAAGACCCTCGGATTGACCGACTCACGGATCATGATCCGCCATGTGCTGCCCAACATCGCGCCTACCGTGCTCGCCGTCTTCCTGCTGGATTTCGTCGGAGCGTTGGTCGCCTTCTCGTCGTTGTCGTTTCTCGGTATCGGTATCGCACCCGGGGCTGCGGATTGGGGATCGATGCTCTCCCAGGGGCAAACGATGATCTCCGAGAACCCCTGGGTCGCAGTTGCCCCGGCAGCCTGTCTCATCCTGACCGGCAGCGCCGCAACGATCTTCGGCGACTGGTTCTTCAATCGGCTGTCAGACTCGGGAGAACGGAAGTAGATGACTGTGGAAGATATGACAGTACGATCGGAAACGGCCGATGCGAATTGCCCCCTCCTGGAAGTTTCCGGGCTATCGGTGTACGCGAACAGGTCGCGGGTGCTCGTCAGTGATGTCAACATCACGGTCCGCCGAGGCGAGACTCTCGGGATAGTCGGCGAATCGGGCAGTGGAAAATCGATGGCAGTTCGTTCGCTGGTCGGTTTGTTACCGCCCGGAATCCATGCGCGAGGAGCAGCAGCTTTCGACGGAATCCCGCTGATCGGCACACGCGAACGTGAACTGCGATCGTTACGAGGCTCCCGAATCAGTCTGTTGATGCAGGACCCGTTCAGCATGCTCAACCCCATCCACACGGTAGGCGAGCACGTACGGGAGACACTCCCGCCCAATATCCGAGAGGGCGGACGTCAACAAGTTCGGGCCGAAGTTGCTGCGCGCCTCGCGGAAGTTGGCTTGGATCCCACCGTCGCACAGAAGTACCCCTTTCAGCTCTCCGGGGGTATGCGACAACGAGTTGCCATGGCGGCCGCGCTTGCCGGAGATCCAGAGTTGCTGATCGCCGACGAACCGACAACTGCACTGGACGTGACCACCCAGGACGAAGTCCTCCGACTTCTCGCCGGTCTACAGAAGTCACGAAACATGGCGCTCATCTTGATCACTCATGATCTGCACGTGGCAATGGACGTCTGCGATCGGATCCAGGTCATGTACGCAGGACGGGTGGTGGAGGAGGCTACGGTCGCCGATCTTGCCCGCACCCCGACGCATCCCTACACACGTGGGCTGATGTCGGCCAGTCCCCCAGTCGATCGTCGAGTCGAACGATTGACGTCAATTCCCGGCAGTGTGCCTCGAGCCGCAGCCGTCGAAGCGATGTGCGCATTCGCTGACCGGTGCGAATGGTCTGTCGGCGAATGCTTTTCAGCCCGGCCAGCTCTCACTCCTATCACGATCGAACACGCTTCGGCTTGCATCCGGATCGATCGGATTCACGACGAGTTTCCCCGCGGTTCCGAGTTCGAACCCCTTCAACCTCAACAATCCCAGTCACGATCTTTCGACACCATCGGCCCACCGATAGTCGAGGTTGCGAACGTACACAAGGTGTATCGCGCTAAAGCGATGTTCGGCAAGCCCAAGGAATCGCACGCCCTTCGCGGCGTGACGTTCTCGGTCCGCGCCGGCGAATCAGTGGGACTGGTAGGTGAATCCGGTTCAGGGAAGACAACCGTCGCTCGAGCTCTCCTGGGTCTGGAGCACGTCACCTCCGGCCGGATATCGGCATTCGGCAGAGAGCTCGCGCCCACCGCATCCACTGCGCAAAAAACCAGAGTCGAGTTGGCCCGGAAGATCCAAGTAGTGTTTCAGGATCCGTACGCAGCGCTCAATCCATCCCGAACCATCGGTGCAGCCTTGCGAGAAGCGATAGCCGTACGAACCGGAGCGGACAAACGCGATAGCGATTCCATTGCCTCGGAGGTCTCGGAGTTACTCAGCAAGGTGGGACTACCCAGCAGCTACGCCGCTCTCCGTCCGGCGGCGCTCTCGGGTGGCGAACGTCAGCGCGCCGTGATTGCCCGGGCAATTGCCGTTCGACCCAGGCTGCTCATCTGCGACGAACCTGTTGCCGCCCTGGACGTCTCCGTGCAGGCCCAAATCCTCGAACTGCTTCGCTCCATTAGAGCGGAGAACGGGATGAGCATGCTCTTTATCACTCACGACTTAGCAGTCGTGAGGCAGATGACCGATCGAACAGTGGTTCTCTACCGGGGTGAAATCGTGGAAGCCGGCGAGACCGACGCCGTGCTCGACGCACCAAATCACCAGTACACACAACGATTGCTCGCGTCGGTTCCATCCTCCATTTCAGCAGTTGTGCAACGTAATTCAAATGCAATCCCGAGGTAGCACTGGTAGATACGGCGACCGGGGGCACCCGCTCTTGCACTGGCCGGCACGCAACACCGAATGCCGACCTCGGATTTGCATGGAACCTCCGTCGATCCTGCACCTCCTGACGAACCGACACGAATGCATGGACTGCCACAGAAAACGCCACTTCGTGAACCCGACTCCGTCACGCCAAAAGTCCGTTGTCAAAACATTGTCGACTGCGGCCTGCGAGCGTTGACCTCGCATGAATCCGAAAGTGTTGGCGCATAATAATTATCCATCCCTCACTGGAATCGCAGTCGGCAAAGATGCCGACGGCGGTTCAAAAGATTCGGCGACCCGACATCTCCGGCCCATTCGCTGAGGTCCACAGGATCGGCAGGGTCGGACTCGATGTCAGGTGACGGTGCACTTTTGCCATGAACGGCTATGACGACTTTCACCGCAGCGCAACGCATCAATGGTGACGAATGCTGCAGGACCCCGCAAGAACCCGAGGCTTTGCCTAGATTTCAAATCACGTTTTAGTGCAATGTTCTGCGCATCAGCACCCTTCGGGCATCGACGGAACTGCGTGTGATCGCGAGAACGCCGCCCGTTGCGCACGCCTTCGCAGTCGGGCCGCCTCGAATCTTTCCCGTTGCAACGCTGTCGAGAGCAACAACGGCCTGATCGCGACTGGTTTGCCGGCTGCATCGACGGCAACCATCGTGAGATAGGAGCTGTTGGTGTGGCGGCTGGTTCCCCTTCGAATATTCTCTGTATCGACACGAATTCCGATCTCCATGGAGGTTCGACCGGTGTAGTTCACGGAGGCGGAGAAGGTGACCAATTCGCCGACATGAATAATGTCGCGGAATAGGACTCTATCCACCGATAGGGTCACCACATAGGTTCCCGCATACCGACTTGCGCAACTGTAGGCGACCTGGTCAAGGAGTTTGAGCAGGCTTCCCCCGTGAACATTGCCCGAGAAGTTCGTCATATCGGGAGTCATGAGGACGGTCATCGTCAGAGACGAGGGCCGGCCTGATGGTGATTCATCGGATGTCATGGATGAGTCTCCGGGTCCACGAGCAGCGTCCATGTGGCCCGCTCGTACGTTTTGGCTACCTCTCGGCGGGTGTCGAGGACGTGCATCCGACCGTCCGGAGAGAGATCGATAGTGTGCTGGCGGTTGTATCTGTCGATCATGGATTCTGATCGGATGGAAAAATAGGTTGGCATATTCGATCCCTTAGTCTTGTCGCCGATTGACCGAAGTGTCAGAGGCGGAACATGGTTCGCGCTTGTCGTGCCACCAGGAGGGTGTCGCCAGTTCTGCGGGGTCGGGGCCAGAGGCCAAGATCTCGGTGACAGTAGCGCGCGGCCGCTCAGTCGCGAGAAGTTGATGCGTTTCCAGTTAGCTGCCTTCGCGGCTGCAAATTCGGCAGGCGCATACCCCGAGATCGTCCAAGCACACGGAGTTACGTCCCCACCATCAATGTTCCCCGCCATCGATGATCAGATGTCAGCTATCTGTTGGGACGGAGAGACCGTCAGTTCGAGTCGGATGAGGGAACATTCAGTCTCCTCAGATGGCTTGGACGGCGGCCTTCCACTTCTCGGACTGCCTGGCTCGCAGTACTCACCAAGTGCAGTGCTCGCTCGCAGTTTTTCGGGCGTCGATCCTCGTACTCGTCGGTCCCCCATCTGTTTCCGCTCATGCCTATCGCACCGACAACGCCGGACCCAATGGCAATAGCGTTCCGGGATACGCGGAACCGTGCGGTGTCGGTGTGTTCCTTCACCCTCTGATATTCGGGGCTTTTCACAGGAGCAGCGTGTCAGCTTAGCTGTGGGTGTGCAGCGGTTTGCCGGCCAGTGCGAGAAGTGCCTCGCCAAATGCTTCGTTCTGAGTGGGATGAGCGTGCACGTACGGAGCGACATCGCTAGGTTCAGCCCCCCAGTTGTAGACGAGTTGTGCCTCCCCGATAAGTTCCCCGACCCTCGCACCAACCATGTGAATTCCGACTATCGGCCCTGCGGTGCCCTGGGTTCCAGCCTTAACCAGTTTGATCGCTCCCGAGGTTTCCAGAACCTGCGACTTGCCGTTGCCACCGAGGTCATAAGTCACGGTCTCGATCTCGCCGAACTGCTCCTTCGCCACGGCCTCGGTGAGGCCTACCGAGGCGACTTCGGGGTCGCAATAGGTCACCCTCGGGATGCCTGCTTCGTCGATGGGGCGGGGATTGAGTCCGGCGATGTCCTCGGCGACGAAGATACCCTGCTGGAACCCGCGGTGGGCGAGCTGCAGGCCTGCGACCACGTCACCGACGGCATACACACCAGGAAGATTGGTGCGTAGCCGTTCGTCAGTACGCACAAATCCGCGGTCGAGTTCAAGCCCTATATCTTCGAATCCCAGACCAGTGGTGTTCGGGCCGCGGCCTACAGCAACGAGCATCAGGTCCGCCTCGATCTCTGCACCTGAATCCAGGGAAACAGTGACCCGGCCGGGTTCAACGTGGGCGTCGGTGAACTGCACACCGGTTTCCATGACGATCCCGCGGCGGCGGAATGCACGTTCGAGGATTTTGGACGCGAATTCGTCCTCGTTCGGCACCAGCCGCGGTTGAGCCTCGACAACTGTGACTTCAGCACCGAACGAGCGCCACACACTCGCGAACTCGACACCGATCACTCCGCCGCCGAGCACGACGACCCGCTCCGGGACCTCGTCCAGAGTCAGCGCTTGATCCGAGGTGACGATCCGCCCACCGATTTCCAATCCTGGCACGGTCTTGGCGTACGAACCCGTGGCCAGTACGACATTTCGTCCGGTGAAGCGGGTACCATCGACCTCGATCGACGTGGGGCCTACGACTGTGCCACTGCCTTCGACGAGCTCGATCTTGCGTGAGCTCACCAAACCTTTCAGGCCCGTGTGGAGCCGGGCGACAACACCGTCCTTATAGGCGTTCACGCCGCTCATGTGGATGCCGGCGAACTTCGATATCACCCCGAACTGCTCACCGTTACGAGCGGCATCGGCGATCTCTGCCGCGTGGAGCATCGCCTTGGTCGGGATGCAGCCACGGTGCAAACACGTGCCACCGAGCTTGTCCTTCTCGATAAGAATCACCGACTGTCCCAGCTCCGCTGCCCGCAGCGCACATGCGTAACCCCCTGATCCGCCACCCAGTATGACCAAGTCCGCAAAACGTTCATTCATAGTTCATTCCTTTCGCGGCACCAGTGGGCGTCGCTTGAACCGACTCCGAAAGCACGCGCCGGGTTGTTTGCCCGAGGCGTACTAGCGGGCCCGATGGTGTCGTGTGGTGATCATGCCGTGATGCGTGCGGTATGAACCGCACCGGTTGAACCCGTGTACGCACCCACCGAATCGACTGCGGCACAACCACATCAACCCTGCACCAGTGAGGCGTCACGACTAATCGTTATTGTTCAATGCACGAGCGCGAACGACGGCTGAGTGAGCAAACGAGCGATGTGCGCGAGCACTTCGCTGCCCAGTTTGCCGTCGACCAGTCGATGATCGAAGGACAGCGACAGTGTGCAGACGCTCCGCAGCTTGATCTCCCCCTGGTGCTCCCACGGCCTGCGAGCGATCTGACCGACACAGAGGATTCCGGCCTCACCCGGGTTGAGAATTGGTGTACCACCGTCGATACCGAAAACGCCGATGTTGGTGATGGTGAACGTACCCTTTGCCATAGCCTCGGGTTGTGTCTTGCCCGCCCGCGCCTGAATGATGAGGTCGTCCAGCGCATCACAGAGTTCGCGCGTACCTAGTTTGTTTGCACGCTTAATGTTTGGGACCAGAAGACCCCGCGGTGTCGCCGCGGCGATGCCCAGATTCACATCGCGATAGCGCACAATCTCACCCGCCGCGGCGTCCCACTTCGAATTGATATCCGGATGCGCCGCCAACGCAGACAGCGTCGCGCGCACTATCAGCACCAACGGCGTCAGTCGCACACCTGCGAACGCCCGGTCATCTCGAAGCTGTTCCAGCAAAGTCAAGGTATCCGTCACATCGATGGTGACCCATTCGGTCACGTGCGGAGCGGAAAACGCGGAGGCGACCATGGCTTCAGCAGTCGCCTTCCGTACTCCCCTGATCGGAACCCGCGTCTGATCAGGTTCTCCCAACTCGAGAGAGGGCGAGACCTGCTGTCTTGCTGCCTCGACGTCGCTTCGAGTGATCCGCCCCGTTGTGCCTGTCGGAGTCACTGTCGCCAAATCGATGCCAAGTTCCCTCGCACGGTGTCTGACTGGAGGTGTCGCGTAATGCCTGTCCAGCGTGCCGAAATGGACAGCAGACTCCCCCAGGCTCCGATAGCCGAGTTTGCGGGGACGCCGAGCAACTTTCGCGCGGCTCGGCCCGTAGCCGACCAGTACCGGCTGCCGCTCCTCTTCAGGTTCGTCGGCCTGCATTGAGGCCGCCGTGGCGATCGGCCCAGTGACGTCCGGTGCCAACTCCGCGGCACGCGGAGACACTCCATTTTCCACCGCGGCCGAGTCGTTGCCGAAACTGACGATGACAGAACCGACTTCGACGGTCTCTCCCTCACTCGCATGCAAGGCAGTGATGACGCCGGCGAATGGGGACGGCAGTTCGACGAGGGATTTGGCCGTCTCGACCTCGACGAGAGTGTCGTTCACCTCTACGGTGTCACCGACCTTGACATGCCATTCGACGATCTCGGCTTCGGTAAGTCCTTCGCCGACATCGGGTAGTTTGAACTGTGGGGTTGCAACCATCGTGGTCCTTCGGCGTTGGGGCGCGGACTGGCCGCGGCGGCACTCAGTACGAATAGGTGGCGTCGACTGCGTCGAGCACACGATCGAGATCAGGCAGGTAGAGGTTCTCCGTCCGCGCAGGCGGGTACGGAATGTTCCAGCCACCGACGCGCTGGATTGGGGCTTCGAGAAGTGAGAAGCACTGTTCGGTGATCGCTGCGGAGATCTCGGCACCCAGCCCCGCAAACGTCGGGGCCTCGTGAACAATTACCACCCTGCCCGTCTTGCGGACCGACTTCGTGAGAGTGTTCAGATCGAGTGGGGATAGCGACCTAAGGTCGATCACCTCCAGCGATCGACCTTCGGACTCGGCTACAGTTGCCGCATCCAACGCGACACGAACCGTTGGGCCGTAAGCGATCACGGTGACGTCTGTTCCCTCGCGTGCGACCAGCGCACGCTCGAGGGGGGCAGCGCCGATAGGAACCGGTCCCAAGGCGACCGGGGCCTTATCCCAGTAGCGACGCTTGGGTTCGAAGAAGATCACCGGATCGTCACAGGCAATGGCCTGCTGGATCATGTGATGTGCATCGGACGGGCTGGCACAAGCCACAACCCGTAGGCCAGGAGTGTGGCAGAAGTACGCCTCGTTGGACTCACTGTGGTGCTCGACCGCGCCGATCCCGCCACCACACGGTACGCGGATGGTGAGTGGGACGGTAAGCCGTCCTCCCGAACGTGCACGGAATTTGGCCAGCTGGGACACGATCTGGTCGAAAGCCGGATAGATGAAGCCGTCGAACTGGATTTCGCAGACTGGGCGGTAGCCGCGTAGCGCCATGCCGATCGCGGTCCCGATAATGCCCGATTCGGCGAGCAAGGAGTCGATCACGCGGTCGGCACCGAAATCGGCTTGCAGGCCTTCGGTAACCCGGAATACGCCGCCGAGTATGCCGATGTCCTCACCAATGAGGATCACGGACTCGTCGTCCGTTAGCGCCTGCCGCAGCCCCGCATTGAGGGCCGCGCCCATGGTTACAGTATCGATCGTTGTGCTCATGCGAATGATTCCCTCCACGCGGTGTAACGCTCACGTTCGGTACGCAGCTCATCAGTCTCACTGACAAGGGTGTGACGGAAAGTGTCCTCGAGCGCGGGCGCGTCCAGCGCCCGGCAGGCGCTACGGGTAGTCTCCGCAAGTTCCACTGCCTCGCCCTCTAACGCAGCATGAAACTGCTGGTCGGCCCAGCCTTGCTCATCGAGAAGGTGACGCACCCGCCGGATCGGGTCGCGCTCCTCCCAAAGGTTGACCTCGTCCGGTTCGCGGTAGCGCGTAGGATCGTCCGACGTGGAGTGCCCAGCCATTCGGTAGGTTATCGCTTCGATCAATTCCGGTGGACCGCCGGCGCGGGTTCGCTCGGCGGCAGCGACGGTCGCCGCGTGCACGGCGAGCACGTCGTTTCCGTCGACCAGGGTGGTTGTCAAACCGAATCCGGCGGCTCGCACGTGCAAGGGCGTGCGACTCTGCGCGGAAGCTGGCGTCGAGATGGCCCATTGGTTGTTCTGACAGAGGAACACAATCGGAGCGTTGGTGGTGGCAGCCCAATTCAGTGCCTCGTTCGCGTCCCCCTGGCTTGCCGAGCCGTCACCGAAGTAGCAGAGGACGATCTCGTCGAGAGCCGCGTTCTTCCGGCGGTCGGCTGCAACGCCCAATGCATAACCTGTGGCGTGCAACAACTGGGTCGAAAGAACCAGTGAATAGATGTGGAACCGATAATCGTCCGGGTTCCATCCACCGTGCGAGGTACCACGCCACTGCGTCAACAGCTGCCTGGGCTCAAGACCACGGCACATAGCTGCTGCTTGTTCACGATATGACGGGAACACATGGTCGCTCGGTCTGACAGCGCGAATGCTACCGACCTGAGCTGCTTCCTGCCCGCGGCAGGAGAGCCAGAGACCGAGCTCGCCCTGACGTTGCAGGTGGTAAGCCTCTTGGTCGAACTGTCTCGCGAGCACCATATCGCGATAGAACCCTCGGACAAGGTCCGGGGTGATACCTGCAGTCTCCGCGTCGATTAGCAGCACGCCGTTGGTGTCGACCAGCTGCAACTGCGGTAGAGCCGCGAAGTCATCGGCTCCCGATGACGTTGGCAAATCCGCTAATTCGGTCATGCGTCACTACCTTCACGTTTGCTGGATAAGTCAATTCGCGTATGCCGCGGGTCGGGGATCAGAACTGACCGCTGGAGATCCGGCCCGAAAGGCCGACACCGCGCTTGTCATGATTTCCACGACACCGAGTGGACGAAGCATCGACTCGAAATCGGCGCACCGCTCGGGCGTGGCAGTCAAGCACAACGCCATTCCCTTGTTGCTGAGTTCGAGAGTCTCCGCGCCGAAGATCCGAGTCAACTCACCGATGCGCACCAGATCGACGGGATTTGGCCGCAACCTCATATAGATGGACTGCCTGAGATGTCCGCGGGATCCCACAGTGATGACCTGCGCAACGTCGACGAGTCGGTTGAGACGTTTGGTGAGGAGTTCAAGTCGGTTCGCCGAGGAAACGTGTACAGCCAACTGGATCCGCCACCGATCCGGGTCTGATTGTCGGATGAATTGCAGGCTGATGATCTCCACGTCCATCGGTAACAGCAGTCCAGCCACCCGAGCCGGGACATCGCGACCCGGACCCGCGACGACCACGAGATGATGCTCCGACATCTAGATCCCCCTGGAGGATAAGAGAATTCGGCGGTAGCCGACAGTGCGGCCGACATTAAGCGCCGGATGCCATCCAGAGCAATGTCCACGCTCCATAGATGCTCTATGAAGTGGCGAAACTGCAACTGTTCAGGCCCTGCGGTGCAACAACTTTGCCAATCTCGGCAATTTAGTGCATGGTCATGCGGTGCTCGATGACATCGATCGTGGAATCATCCGCCTACTCCAAGAAGACGGGCGCCGAACAGTCCGCGACATCGCAGATCGCGTGGGACTGACTGTCGCACCAGTGAAACGGCGTATTGACCGTCTCGAAGAAACCGGAGTGATCAACGGCTACACCGTGCGGGTGGATCCCACTAAGATTGACGGTGCGCTCGAAGCCGTCCTCGAACTGCGGGTCGCCGGCAACTTGGAACTCAGTATGATTCTGGCTTTCGCCGAAGAGATCCCCGAGGTCATGGAAGTTCTGACACTCGCTGGCGACCCGGACGCTATCGTCCGTATCCGCGCCGCGAACATCCACGACCTCCAGCGCGTCGTCAACCTGCTCCGCACCAACGGTCGAGTCGCAGGGACAAAAACTCTGGTGGTTCTCAGTTCGTGGTCCCGATCAGGGCAGCAGCCCGACAAAGCCGTCTATGACCACATCAAGCAGACTGAGGGGGGTCCACCTCACATTGGGCATGTCCGCCCACAGTGACGAAGTGCACCGGTTGTTCGTGCGCCCAGCCAGCCGCCGCATACCGAGGACGGCATTCCGAAGTGCCGCAGGGTCTCTGCTCCGTGCCGACGCCGATGATGCTGCGGCACATCGAAAAAGTCCTCGCCCCCTTTAACACTCTTGCCCGTCTTCGCGCTGAAGTCGGAGTCCGTTGCTACTGCGCAGCATGTGAGTTTCATCAGTTCTCCTCTCCTTACAACCAACAAATACATAGCGATAATCTCCACATTTTGACACTTCTCATAGATGGTCCGTCCGTCGATTCTGCGACGATACGGGATTACCTTGGAGGCCACGACAATTGATGCGACCGTCCGCATCACAGAACTCATCCCGGCACGTGGGGCCTAGACTTCCTCCTCGTCGGATGGTCGCCGCAGCCGCGCCACTAACACAGATCGCAGTCACTACGACACTCGTGAACGACGGATCTTGCGTACGCTTCGGCACTTCGAGTGCATTGACCTATCACTCGCACCAGCTCTCGAGACGGGGGGACGACGCGCAACACGTTCGCCCACGTTCATGAGGCCTACGCGCTCACCGACCAACACGCGCGCAGAATTGGTCTCGGCCCCAGATCCTAACCGTGCAGCGCTTTCCATGTCGCATGGGTCATCTAGGGCGGCCCTTGCAAACACGTACTGTCTTGCGCGCGAGAATGTTTGGATGTCGCGGTTTGGGTGTGGATCACTTAACGCGACGCCCATGTGATGTTCGGGGCCTGGCATACGATCGGGACCTGGCGTCGGAGACGGGCGGATGACGGCGCCGGGTCAAGGCCTCGAACGGCTCCTTGCCGTCGCCGGTGCAGCCGCGATGATCGATTAGGCAGTGTCCGTGTCCGTCGACTAGTCCGTCACCCGCGCTCTGTCGACGCGGATTGACTCTGGCATTTTCACGACGGTCCGCTCAGTCACTGGTCAATCGTGCAAGTTCCCGTAGGCGCAGAGCCATCTGCAATTCCAGGGTCCGATCCGGCTGACGCCAGGACTCCTCTAGCAGGGCGGTGATCCGCTCGAGCCTCTGGTAGAGGGTGTTGGCATGAATGTGTAACCGCGCGCATGTTCGGGCATGGTGCTGGGATTCCTGCAGGTAAGTCGACAAGGTCACTGTCAGGTCACCCCGGCGGAAACTGTCGTGCTCGAGCAACGGCCCAAGGGTCGTCGCGACGAACTCGGAGACCTCGTTCCTGCCGGCCTGACTGAACAGCGAGCGGAACATGCCCAGGTCATCGGCCTGAGCGCATTCCCCCGCCCGGCCAAGTCCGTGGAGCACCCGGGCCGTCTGGAGGGCCATCTCGTGAGCGCGCCTTAGCCCGAGCACGCCCCCTTCGGTGGAGGCGACGCCGATCGTGTATCGGCCGCGAGGGCCGGTGGCCGTACCGGCTCGTGCCACCACTTCGCTGGTAGGGATCCGCGATATCAGCACGATGACACGACCGTCGTATTCGGACGACCATCCGCCTAGCTCGTTCGCCATCCGGGTGGCGGCCCGATTGGCCAGGGCCACCGCCGACGAGGACGTGTCCGCTTCACCTGGATCGAATGCCACCAGAGTCGTCACCGCATCGATGTCGAGCCCGGTGGCGCGGGCACGGCGCCTTGCGGTCCGCTCATCCGATCCCGCGGACAGCAACACGTGTGCGAGCTCCCCGCGGGTGCGCAACTCTGCCTCTGCAACAGCGCGCTCCGAGGCGACCGCCAACGCGACGGAGGTGACCCCGATACTCAGGACTCCGCGAGTGTCGTCGACATCATCGTTGTCCGCAGTGACCAGGCACCCGACGTAGCCAGTCGGCAGTGCGACCTGCGCCGCGAGTGCGGAGCCCACTGGTCCGTCAACACTGACGAGAGGGACGCCGGTGTCGGTGAACAGTGCGCACATTTCGGTTGTTCCGATCAAGCTGGCGATTGCTCGACTGCGAGGTCCGGGATCTTCCTCGACAAGGAAGTAAACCGGTTGCCCCAGGAACTTCTCGATCCTGGCGAGAACACCATCAGTGCCGCTTCCCGCGAGAATTTCTGCCATTAGGCTCTCCCGAAGCTGAGCGGAGCGTTGGCGTTGAGCGATGGTCGCTTCGAGGTGGCGGTTGGCTGCCCCCAGTCTCTCAGCAGCTTTTGCGGCACGCTCGAACAGCGTTGCGCTCTGGATTGCGACCGCTGCGTGGGTGGCCAGCGCAGCGAGCAGTTGCACCTCTCGGTCTGGGAAGGTGCGTGGACGTCGGCCAGCGGCCACGAGGACTCCGATAGTTTCGCTGCCTGCCATCAGCGGAACACCGAGAACTCCACCGAGGTGTTCGGCCAGGACCGCGGCGTCAGCGTTGTCGACGTGAAGAAACATGTCATCGTTCAGGTATTGCTGACTCCACATCGGTTGCCCCGTAGACAACACCCGGCCGGCGAGTCCTTGCCCCGGCGAGAGTTCGAGTCCCCGCAGACCCAAACCCATTGAGCCCTCGACGACTTCGATCTGCAGTCTCCCGTCGTCTTGCAGAAGCAGGATGTAGGTGAGATCCATCGACAGGAGTCGCCGCGCTTGTGCGGCGACCTCCTGCAACACCTCGCGCGGGCGGTGCAGCGACGCGAGGCGACGGGCGAGGTCGTTCAGAACCGAAAGCTCGTCCGCCTGCTGACGTGTCGACACTAATTTCGAGCGGAGCTCGAGCGCAATCTGCAGTTCCCTCTCGACCGCTTCAGGATCCGCTTTCCTTGACTCGAGCAGTTGCTGCCGATGCTCGACCAACCGCTTTGCCGAGGCCTCACGAATCAGCAACGGCATCCAGCTGGCATCGAAAATGGTGCTCACAGTTCACATCATCCAGGAAAACGCCACTAAAAACAGGGAGAAAATGCCCACGTACACAACCGAACGACAGTGGATTTCTCCATCGCCCGCCTCGACCATCAGATGGTTACGTCTATCTCGTTGAACTACATTTTCTAGAAGCGCGGAGGGAGCAGTGACTCACACGAATTTCGCCCCCGGCCGGAACGTCACCGATCGGTTGCTCGACGAATACCCAACACAGCATCGGCATATCGCCGTGCGGTACGTCGGCCACCGGATCCAGGTCAGCCGACAGGATCGCTGGAATTGTGACCGGCAGGCATCGATCAACATGGTGGTTCCTTCGCGGAACGGGTTGTGCTGGCTAATCGAGTACAGCAACGGCTCGACCGACGTGATCCGGATCTTCGGAAACCCAGAGCAATTCGAGATCACCCCGTGAGCGCCACCCGCCCCAGAGGCGCTTGCACGGAGCGAAACAAAGAGCGAACCTCCGGCGCCGTCGAGGAGGCGGTGATCTCCCGTGAGTTGACCTCGGAGGCTGTGCACTCCCTCTCGATTACTTCGACAAGATTCACAAGTTGAAATGAATTCTGCAACAAGACCTTTAGCGCAACTCGGTCATCGGAGGTCTAACAGCCGCGCGACTTTCAGGCTCAAATGCAAGGCCAACCGGTCGTCGCCGTTTGCCAGGTCTGCGCGTGTTATCTCCTGAATTCGCCGCAAACGATAGTACAAGCTCCCTCGATGCACACAGAGCGCCTCGGACGTTCGCTTTACGTCACCGGCATTGTCCAAAAAGCTCTCCAGCGTCGCGAGAAGGGCCTCACTCTTGGTGTCCTCATGGCTGAGCAAGGACTGCAAACCTGAGTGAATACTGTTCTCGAGTCGATCCTCCGACAGTTCGGCCAGAAGTCCGTAGACGCCGAGATCTCGATACCGCACAACATTTCCGAGCACCTTGACGACCTGGGCCACATCTGCAGAACGCCTGGACTCTTCGTAGGATTCGCGCACGTGTGCAACCGAGGTTCGCGGTTCACCGATACCGACCCAACATTCGATGTTCTGGCGCCCACTTTCAGACAAGATTCGCTTTTGGGCTGCCACGATCAGCGAGTCCAGATCGGTAGGCGTCGAATGTTCCGCCACCGATACGATGAGCAAACTGTGGTCGGGGCGGTCGAGTTGGATTGCACTGTTCCGCGGGAGCCTCCGCCGAAGCTGATCGACGCCGACGGCAACACTCAGACGATCTCTTTCGGTCAATGTCGACCGGTCGACAGGACGGAGCAACATAGTGACCACGACTGCTGGACCCGCAGCCAACAAGCCCCCCTCGGCCAACCTGTTTGCCGCGTCCTCGCGCAGCGACCGCTCGCCAGACAGTACGTCACGAGTAAGTTCCCGCTCCCGACTTCGAGACAACTCGTCCAGTAACTGTTCTCGGTGAAGAATCGTCGCTGCCGCGTCAGCCGTGCGCCTCAAGACCTCGGCTTGATCCTCGTCAACGTCGCCCTCCGAAGTCAACAGCCAGACGAAGCCCAACAGCGCATTGCGGTACCGGATCGGCATCCCGACCCGGCCAAGGGTCAGCCCTAGTTCTTCGTTGACGGGAACAGTGAAGAGATCGAGGGCTTCACGGCCTCCGCTCGCGTAGATGAAGTCTACGATCTCGCGTGAAACATTGCGCTGTAGAACGGAATTCATTCTGACTGGATCCACGGCACTGTCATGCGAGTTGTACGCGAGCAGACGAATCTGTACATCATCGATCGCAACGGAGCGGTCGAGTCGGCGCCCGGTGGTGTCCACCAAGTGCTGTAGTTCTCCGGCCATGGTCGAACTGTACGAGCCCCCTCCCCGGTTTGCAACATATGACCAAATTCGTCCGCGGCAATCTGAACACATGACAGTGATGCCACTAACTTTCGCACCATAAGCTCGCTACATGCCGAAGCACATGAGACCCGGAAACGTCTTCGCTCGGCCTGCAACCAGGCATACATCGCACCTACAGGTTCCTCGTTCGGCAGCGACGAGACTCGTTGCAACCGTGAGACTGCGTAGTAGCTAAATGAGGTCCTCACGATCCAGCTCGAGAAAACGTCACCTCCGAGCGACATCGGTGATCGTGACGTCGCAAAACCATTGCCATTCAGCATATGCCTGATCCCCTCACATGCCAGGACCCGGCTTGCTGCCTACCGAGCTCGTCGGCCAATACCATCTGCCGAACCGTCGAACGTGGTGTCATCATCACCGACTTCGCAATCACCGCCTCGCGCTCGCCACAGTGCACAACCTTGTTCGCTCCTACACAATGGAGGCTCCGGGCGGCACTTTCTCGAGATCAATCTGGTCGAGCTCGGCACTACTCGAGTAGCCTTCAAGGTTGCGAAGTTCGGTCTCGATGCGGCCAATCCCCTACCCGCACCGAATGAGATTGCCGTCAACTGACGTTCACCCCGAAAAGTGGACAGTTGTTACGCGGCCAAGATGGGCGCGACCAGTCACTGTTCATAGTTTTGGGGGCTGAGTATTCCGATCGCGGAGTGCTAACCGAGTGTTGTAGAAGTTCATCCAGTAGTCAACCGCAGCAACCAATTCGGCGGCAGGCGCGAAAGTGTGACAGTAGTAGTAGTAGTAGTAGTAGTAGTAGTACTCGTGCTTGAACGCCGACCATTAGCTTTCCGCGCCAGCGTTGTCCCAGCATATGCCGGTTTCACCCATCGAACGCCGCAACCTGTAGCGCTCGCACGCCTGCTTCATGATCCCTGCAGTAAATTGAGTCCCTTTGTCCGAGTGCATGATTGTGCCCGTGACATCGCCGCCACGTTCGGCGACCGCCATGTCCAGAGCATCCAGAACGAGCTCGCTGCGCAATGTGATCGGCCACCGCCCACCTGAGGACTTCTTGGAATGTTCGTCCTTGATCGCGCAGAGATACATATCGTCCTCACCGCAGGTCAGGTAGGTGATATCGGAGGTCCACACCGCATCGAGGCACCCCTGATCGAACCGGCGCTGCACCAGATCCTCAGGGAACGATGCGAACGGATCGAACACGGTGGTGCGAACCTTGAACGTGCGTGGGCGGGGGTACCTCCCTGCACGAAGTGCTTGGGGGCATCCCGACGAACCGACCGATCGCATGATCTTGACAACCGTTGTCGCGGTGACCACCTCGCCTCCGTCGCGGAGCTCAGCGGTGATCCGAGGTGACCCGTATACCCCTTTCGACTCCCGGTGGATCGCGAGGAGCTTCATCTCCAGATCAGTTCTACGTCGCTGTCGTTCGTCCAATCGGGTTGTCACACTGCGACCTTGATGTTTGTAGAAACCGGAGGTCGATACTTCGAGCAGGCGTGCCATACGATGAATTGCGGAGTTCGCGCACTCCGCGCGGACATCAACGCGTAGAGCTCTATTTTTGTTGATTGGCCGCGAGATACGCGGACGCTTTTTCAGGAACGCGATGTCTTTCTCCTGCGCGGAAACCTGCCGGCGCAACCATGCCAGCTCGGTGCGTTCCGCGGTCGTGAGCGGCTGGTCACCGGATGCTGCGGTGGCCTCGATCCGCCGGCGTTCGTAGGCGACCCAGCGTCCGAGCAGGGCTTCGTTGATGCCAAGTTCTCGGGCGATTTCGGCGATGGTTCGGTCGGAATCGATTACCCGACGGGCGGCCTCGACCTTGTACTCGGTCGTGAACGACCTGCGCTTGCGGGACATGAGGACATCCTTCCAGCGGAACTGTTGGTCCCGCTATCTCGGTGTCCACCCTCCGGGGTGAACCTCAAACGATCTTCTGGATCGGTTGAATCATTCGGCTGACTCCGTTGCGTGACTCGCAGCAAGACGTAAATCTCGGTACGAGTAGGTTGTCGAACTGCTTATACCCGCAACAGAGACTCGGTGTGTGATTGAGCAACGAAAGCTCATCAGAAGCCGGTACTCAGGCATTGTCACCGGCTATCTACCAGTTGCGGGGATTGATCGTTAGTTGGTCGCCTAGCGATGGAGGGGCAGCCGCCCACGAGGGGATTGATCGCTACCGTCCCACACAGACACGGATGGTGAGTCGCCCCCATCGAGCGACTCACCATCGGCATCGCCTTCCGAAAACAGCTAGCGCTTTCCGAAACCAGCTAGCGCGCGTGGGAGGTCTTCAAGTAGCTCAGGAACGATGCCTGTATCCCGGTGACGTGCGTCTCGTGCAACACCGCGGTCGAAACATCCTGCGACCGTCCCTTGCCGTGCAACTGCTCCACGACGGCGAGAACGTTGCGTGCCAGTCCGCGATAGATCGGAATGGGTCCAGTCAGTTCGGCTTCGTTCAGCGTGACGTGCAATTGTGGCACGACTGAGCCCACGCCACGCTCGGGCAGTGCCTCGACCAGTGTGTGGATCTGGCTGTCGGCGTTCACAACTCCGGGACTACCCGCACCGAAGGTCGCGAATGGGGGCGCGTCGCGCAGC
>Ga0154000_1000006_pt1 | contig 96329 bp, 93 predicted proteins | sample TSNC084MetaG_FD_104674 | JGI IMG/M metagenome (GOLD analysis project Ga0154000, IMG submission 104674) | Attine ant fungus gardens microbial communities from North Carolina, USA - TSNC084 MetaG | ecosystem: Host-associated > Fungi > Mycelium > Unclassified | place: USA: North Carolina, Lumber... | reverse complement strand
GAAGGGTAAAGCGGGGCGGGTGGTTACCACCAAAACCGCCAACGGGACAGAGATGTATAACAGCTATTCGGAATATGTGGGCGCGGAGGACGGCTATAACGTGACGCTGACCATAGACAGCACTATTCAGGCCTTTGCGGAGAAGGCGCTGGAGCAGGGGATCAAGGCCTTCGATGTGCAGTACGGCGGCTTTTGCATCGTCATGGACCCGAACACGGGAGAAATTTTTGCAATGGCCAGCTCCCCGGACTACGACCTCAACCAATATGGTACGGTTCAGGATTTGATCCTCAATGACCAGATTCCGGGGCTTACGTCTCAGTATCTTCAGAGCTACCAGAGTAGTCCTGACTATGTGGGCAAGACACAGGAGGAGCTGGAAGGCCTGGCGCGCAGCAGCGCCATCAATGAGATGCTGGGTACCCAGTGGAAAAGCCAGGCGTATCAGGATACCTACGAGCCGGGTTCCACCTTTAAGGCATTGGTTCTGGCCGCGGCCTTGGAGGAGGGGGCGGTCAGCGGGAGCGACACCTTCTACTGTCCCGGTTATTATGTAGTGAACGGCACGCGCATTAACTGCTCCAAAAAGACGGGGCATGGCTCCCAGACCCTGGCGGAGGCGGTGGAAAACTCCTGTAACCCGGCCTTTATGCAGATCGGTCAGAAGCTGGGGGCGGAGAAGTTTTATGACTACTTTGAGGCCTTTGGCATGACCAGTGCCACGGGGATCGAGATGGCCGGCGAGGGCAAGGGCATTGTGTGGGACCGGGACTATGTCACCTCAGCGGAGGGTTATCTCTCCCTTGCCACCATGTCCTTTGGGCAGCGCTTTACCGTGACGCCCCTTCAGATGATTACAGGCTTTGCCGCCACCATCAATGGCGGGAACCTGGTGACCCCTCATGTGGTGAAATCAGTCTCCGGCCAGGACGGCAATGCCATCGCCACCACCGAGACCCAGGTGGTACGCCAGGTGGTGAGTCAGGAGATCAGCGACCTGTGCAGAGAAATTTTGGAGGGCGTTGTCGGCAATCCCGGCGGCACCGGAAAAAAGGCCTATGTAGCCGGATACCGCATCGGCGGAAAGACCGGAACCTCTGAGACCTCGGTGAAGGGGGAGGTCATTGTTTCTTTCATGGGCTTTGCCCCGGCGGACAACCCGCGGATTATTGTGCTGCTGGGTTATAATGTGCCAAAGCGGGTGTCTGAAGGCAGCAGCTACAGCACCACCGGCGTCTATATCAGCGGCGGCAATATGCCCACCACCATGGCCGGCCCGCTTATTGCCGAGGTGTTGGATTATCTGGGTGTGGAAAAGGTCTATACTGAAAATGAGGCCCAGCTGGCAGATGTAAAAATGCCCAGTGCGATCAATCTCACCGTGGAACAGGCTGCCTCCGCCCTCGGCGAGAGGAATCTTTCCTACCGCACCATAGGGGACGGGACTACCGTGACCGCGCAAATCCCGGCCGCTGGGGCGGCAATACCCGGCGGCAGTACAGTCATTCTCTACCTGGGCGGAGAAGCTCCTGAGGGGACCGCGATGGTGCCCGATGTTACGGGACTGAGCTATGCGGCGGCAAAGGATAAGTTGGAAGCGGCGGGCTTCTTTATACGGGCGGCCGGCGCCAGCTCGTATAGCACCGCCACCAAGGTGTTAGGCCAATCTGTGGCCGGCGGGGAGGTAGCGGCGTTGGGCGCCGTCATTAACGTCCAGATGGAGACGTCCCAAGTAGAGGACGGTCTGGTGACCGGTGCGTGGTAACAGAATTTCCCGGGGGGAAGGCATAAATTAGATAGAATGAAACTCACCCATGAGGGGTGGAAGCTGTGAAGTTAAGGGACCTTTTAAAGGATCTCCCCCTCGTGGGAGGGAGTCCAAACCAAGATATGGAAATTTTTTCCATATCAAACGACAGTCGAACAGTCAAGCCCGGAGCTCTCTTTGTGGCAGTACCGGGAAGCCATACAGATGGCCACTACTATATCCGCCAGGCGGTGGCACGTGGGGCGGCGGCGGTTGTATGCAGCCAGCCGGGGGAGGGCCCCCGCGTTTTGGTTAAGGATCCCAGGTATGCGCTTTCGGTCATTGCGGCCAACTGGTATCAAAACCCGGCGAGAGAGCTCACACTCATCGGGGTAACCGGAACCAATGGAAAGACCACCACAACAAATTTAATAAAATCCATGTTGGAGGGGGGGCTGAATGCCTCTGTCGGCTTAATTGGTACGAACCGAAATATGATCGGCGCGCTGGAGCTGCTCGCCCAGCGTACCACGCCGGGCAGTCTGGAGTTGCAGCAGCTTTTGCGGATCATGGCGGACCGCGGCTGTACCCATGTGGTGATGGAGGTCTCCTCCCACGCGCTGGCACAGCGGCGCACAGCCGGGATGACCTTCGATGTGGCAGTGTTTACCAACCTGACACAGGATCACCTGGATTACCATAAGACAATGGAGGAATACCGGGCGGCCAAGGGGCTGCTGTTTTCCCAATGCAACATGGCGGTACTGAACCTGGACGATGAGGCCGGGCGGTGGTATCGGGAGCACATTACCTGTCCTTACCTGACTTACTCAGAGAATAAGGACGAGGCCGATTTGACCGGGAAAAATATCCGCCTGTTTCCAAATCATGTGGAATTTGAGGCGGTGGCCAGGGGGCAAATCGCGCGGGTGCATCTGCCCATTCCCGGCGGCTTTACCATATATAATGCGCTGGCGGCCTTGGGCTGCGCCATGGCAATGGAAATTCCGCTGCAAACGGGGGCGGAGCCGCTGCGGACAGTGCTGGGCGTGAAAGGACGCATTGAGCCGGTTCCTGTGCCCGCCGCTTATACTGTGATCATTGACTATGCCCATACCCCCAATGCCCTGGAGAATATCCTGACCACAGCCCGGGAGTTTACCGCCGGAAGGTTGATTTGCCTCTTTGGCTGCGGCGGAGACCGGGACCGGGGCAAGCGGCCGCTTATGGGCGCTGTGGCTGCGGAACTGGCTGACTTGCTTGTAATTACCTCTGATAATCCCAGGACAGAACAACCAGAGCGCATTATTGAGGACATTTGTTCCGGCCTTTCGGGCTGGGGGATTCCATGCCATGTGGAATGCGACCGCGTTGAGGCCATTCACTGGGCGCTGAGAGAAGGGAAAGCGGGCGATGTTATCCTCCTGGCTGGAAAGGGCCATGAGACATATCAGGAGATCGGAGGGGAACACCTTCCTTTAGACGAGCGGGAAATTATAGCTGACTTTTTCGCCTCAGAGCGACAGGAAATGGATGACAGGCAGCCTGCGATATGGTAAAATAGCCCGAATCTGATACAAATCTCACATCAGAAAGATTCCATGCTTTTGACCGCGCGCAGCGCATGAGATGGTATAAGACGTGCCGCGCCGCCTCACGAAGCAAACTGTTTTCCTTCGTGAGCCGTACTACATCCTACCTGAGAGAAAGAGAACCTGGAGGAGTTGACATGACATATATTTTCAGCTTTACCATTGCGTTTGGCGTGACTGCCATTATCGGACAGATTTTGATTCCGCTGCTGCGCCGGTTTAAGGCGGGGCAGTCTATCAAGGAAGATGGTCCCACATGGCACATGTCAAAGCAGGGCACCCCTACCATGGGAGGGATCATGTTTATCATTGGAATTGGGGCGGCCATTCTTATTGCCGGCTGGGAAGATATATGTCAGGGGCGGTACAGCCATCTGTTTGTGTTCTTATTCGCGCTGGTGTTTGGCCTGATCGGTATGGTGGATGATGTACAGAAGCTGCGCCACAAGGGCAACGAGGGGCTGACAGCGCCGCAGAAGTTTCTGCTGCAGCTGGCGGTCTCCATCACATTCACCGTGCTGCTGCGGCATTTTGGATATCTCACTCCGAATTTATATATCCCGTTTGCCAATATCAGCTTACATCTGTCCTGGGTTGTTTATATGGTGTTTGCCGCCTTTGTTATGGTGGCAACGGTCAACGCCGTGAACCTGACCGATGGCATTGATGGACTCGCCACCGGCGTGACCATTCCGGTGGCCGTGTTCTACATGGGCGCTTCCGCCTGGTTTAAGCAGGGAAATCTGGCCATTGCCGCGGCTGCGGTTGTGGGGGGCCTGTCGGCGTTTTTGTTGTATAACTTCCACCCGGCTAAAGTGTTTATGGGCGACACCGGTTCGCTCTTTTTGGGGGGGATTGTGTGCGGGCTGGCCTTTGCGCTGGATATGCCCATGGTCATTCCCATCATTGGTCTGGTGTATGTGCTGGAGGCCTTGTCGGATATCATTCAGGTGGCCTATTTCAAGGCCACCGGGGGCAAGCGGATTTTTCGCATGGCCCCTTTGCACCACCACTTTGAGATGAGCGGCTGGAGTGAAAGCAAGCTTTTCTGCGTCTTTTCCGGGGGAACCCTGATTTTGTGCATCATTGCCTTTGCGGGAATTATCAACCGCTATCCAATTTAAAAGCAGACCGTCAACGGCCTGGGAGGGGGGGCCATGCCATGGCAAAAAAACCGATACGTGACTTGACAGTGGAGGAACAATTGGCCCGCGGGCCAGTGGATTTACCTTTTTTAACGCTCTCCATGCTCCTTTTGGGCATTGGACTGATCATGATGTTCTCCGCTTCCTATGCCAGTGCCTATTATGATACGGATCCCAACGTTACAGGACCGCTGTACTACATCAAACGGCAGATAATTTTCGCTGTGGGCGGCTTGGCTGCTATGTACGTCATTTCCAAGATCAATTATCAGACGTTTCGGGCGCTCTCTATGCCGGGAATTGTCCTTTCCGTTGTGCTCCTGCTCCTTGTGTTTACACCCTTAGGACGCGCGGAGTATGACGCCCGGCGCTGGCTGAGATTGGGGCCTGTCAGCTTTCAGCCCTCGGAGATTGCGAAGGTGGCGATTATTCTCTTTTTTGCAGCCCGCCTATCGAAACGGGATACAAGAAAACCCCGGCGTTTTAGTAAGCGCAGCTTTTTAGGCCGGTTTTTAAATTTTTTGGAGAAAATAGGATTTTTGGAATTAATTCCATATGGGCTCGTTCTGCTCAGTGTATTGATTCCCGTGGTGTTTCAGCCCCACATGTCGGGAACAATTTTGATCGTTCTGGGTGCGGCCTCTGTTTTATTTGCGGCTGGAATTCACTTTGGCTGGTTTGTGGCCGGGGGAACCTTAATTGGCGGTGCGTTGTGGTTCATCATTACCCAGACACCCTATATGACGAGCCGGATTACGCTTTGGCTTGATCCATGGACGGATCCGCAGGGAAAGGGGTTTCAGACCATTCAATCCCTGCTTGCCATTGGCTCCGGCGGCCTTTTGGGCCTGGGCCTGGGGAACAGCCGGCAGAAATTCCTCTATATCCCTGAGCCGGAAAACGACTTTGTGTTTCCCATTGTGGCAGAGGAATTGGGGTTTATCGGGGCGGCCATCGTGATCTTACTTTTTATGCTGCTCATTCTGCGGGGGTACTGGTTGGCGCTTCACGCCAGAGACCGGTTTGGCGCGCTGACCATTGTGGGGATCATTACGCTCTTTGCGGTACAGGTGTTTTTGAATATCGGCGTTGTGACGAATTTTATTCCCAACACAGGTATTTCGCTTCCGTTCTTCAGCAGCGGAGGGACCGCACTGATGATACAATTGGCGCAAATTGGGGTTGTGCTCAGCATATCCCGTCAGATCCCCGCACCAAGGCAGGACTAAACAAGGCGGGAATGCTGAAAAGCTGCGATCGGGAGGTTCTGATTGACAGCTCGAATGGAGTGGATAGAATGAATATTCTTTTCGCCTGCGGTGGAACCGCAGGACATATCAATCCGGCCCTTGGTCTGGCCCGTATTTTTCAAGAACGCAATCCCGGCTGCCGGATCCTCTTTGTGGGTGCGGACGGCGGAATGGAGATGCGGCTGGTCCCTAAGGAGGGATATGAGATTGAAACGGTGACGATTACCAATTTTCACCGGTCTTTCGCTGTAAAGGATCTTGTCCACAATTTTGGAACCGTGTGCAATATACAGAAATCCCGTGGGCAGGCAAACCAGATTTTAAAGCGGTTTTTACCGGACCTTGTGGTGGGGACGGGGGGATACGCCTCCTATCCCGTGGTAAAGGCTGCGGCGAGGCTGGGGATTCCAACCGCGGTACACGAGGCCAATGCCGTGCCCGGGGTAACCACTAAGGCGCTGGCGAAGGTGGTAGACCGGGTTATGGTGGGGTTTGAAGAGAGCCGGAGCTGCTATCCGGATCCAGAAAAGGTGGTCGTCACCGGAACTCCGGTGAGAAGTGATTTTTTTAATTACACCCGCCAGGAGGCGCGCCGGAAATTGGGAATGGATGACGACCGGCCGCTGCTCGTATCCTACTGGGGCTCACTTGGCGCCCAGAAGATGAATCGCCAGATGGTGAATTTCATTGCCAAGGAGTGCCATGAGGGATCTCCCTTCCGCCATATCCACGGGGCGGGGCGGGATTACAGCTGGATGTACGAAGAACTGCTGCGCCTTGGACTCCAGCTTGAGTCCACCGGAATTGAGGTGCGGGAGTACATTTATGACATGCCCCTGGTGATGTCAGCCGCTGATGTAGTGCTGTGCCGGGCAGGGGCATCTACCATTTCTGAGTTGACTACGCTGGCAAAGCCCTCGGTTCTGGTGCCATCGCCCAATGTAACGGCCAACCACCAGGAAAAAAACGCCCGTGTTTTGTCTGACCAGGGCGCTGCGCTGCTGGTGCTTGAGGGGGATTGTATCGGAGATACCCTGTATATCAAAACGGAGAATTTGTTGCGGGAAAAGAGAAAACGGGAGGCAATGGTGCGCTCGCTTACCTCTATGGCGGTGCCCGATGCGGGAGAAAAAATTTATGCCGAACTCCGGAAAATAATGAGGGATTCGTCTTTTGACGCGAAAAGTCCGCCTGAGAAACCTTTCCTGTAAATACTGCATAGGATGGTCTGAATTCAAAAATCGGAGGCCATCCCATGAATTATTATCAGATTACCGGCGGCAGGCCACTTGGCGGCGCGCTGGTTGTGCAGGGGGCCAAAAATAGTGTGCTGCCCATTTTGGCGGCGACACTGCTTGCCCCCGGAGAGTGCGTGATACATAATTGTCCCAACCTTTCCGATGTGAACACCACGCTGGAAATTCTGCGTTTTTTAGGTTGCCAGGTACATCGGGAGGGCGGCACAGTCATCATTGACGCCACCGCCCCGCAGCGGTGGGATATTCCAGATCAGCTGGTGCGGGAGATGCGATCTTCCGTTGTCTTCCTCGGAGCCCTGCTTACCCGGATGGGAGGCGCGCAACTTTGCTGTCCGGGAGGATGCCAGTTGGGGCCAAGGCCCATAGATATCCATATCTCGGCATTACGCCGCCTGGGAGCGGAAATCCGTGAGGAGTCAGATGGACTTCGGTGCCGTGCAGAGGAGATGAGCGGAAGAGAAATCTTTTTGCGCCTTCCCAGTGTGGGGGCGACAGAGAATGTTATGCTGTGCGCCTGCGGCTGTCAGGGGACCACTACCATTGTGGGTGCGGCCCGAGAGCCGGAGATTGTGGATTTGCAAAATTTCCTTTGCGCTATGGGCGCAAGCATATCCGGCGCGGGGAGCTCTGTGATTACCATTGAAGGGGGACACCCGTTTCACCCAGTGGAACACACTGTGATGGGAGACCGCATTGCCGCCGCGACCTATCTCTGTGCCGCCGCCGCAACAAAGGGGGAGGTAACGCTAAACGGCGTGGATCCCAATCATCTGACGGCGGTACTGGATGTGCTGCGGGAAGGCGGTTGTCACATTGAAGCGGAGAAGAAAGCGGTTCATTGCACCATGGGGCGGAGCCTCCAGGGGGTCGCCCCAATTCACACGGCGCCCTATCCGGGCTTTCCTACCGATGCGCAGCCGCTCCTATTAGCGGCATTGAGCGCAGGACGGGGCAATACCATGCTGGTAGAGCATATGTTTGACAGCCGTTACCGCTATATTGACGAGCTGCGGCGCATGGGGGCCAATATCCAGGTTTACGGACGGGTTGCGGTTGTCAACGGAGGTAAGCTTCGCGGTTGCCGGGCAGAGGGCAGCGATTTACGCGGCGGCGCGGCCTTGGTGGTCGCGGCACTGGCGGCCCAAGGAGAGAGCGAGGTGTCCGGTCTGCAGTACATCCATAGAGGATATGAAGACCTGGCACGGGATATGGAACGCCTTGGCGGGACAATCAAAACTAGGATATCATAACGAAGGCATTCGCCGGAGGAGAGGGGTGCGCCCTTCCTCCGGTATGGATGCGGAGGAGAGAGGTATGTCGTCATCCAGAAATAACCGGAGACGAAAACGCAACAAACGGCGTTTTGGCCTGCTGTTCAGGCTACTGGCCGTGGTGACGGTTCTGATTGCCGTTACCTTTGGCGCCACAGTGTTTTTTAAGCTGGAGGAGGTCTCCGTCTCCGGAAATCAGCGCTATACGGCGCAGCAGCTGGTGGAGGCCTCGGGGCTTACTGTGGGGGACAACCTGTTTCAAATTAATAAATACAATGTAGCTTCTGACATTTTAGAAAAACTTCCCTATGTCCAGTCGGTCAGCATTCGCCGGGTGCTTCCCAGCGGAATTTTGCTCACGGTTACGGAATCGGGCGCGGCAGGGCAGATAGAAAGTGAAGGGAGCATCTGGCTGGTCAGCGTTGGCGGAAAATTGCTGGAGGAGGCGGGGGACACTGATGTCGTACAGATATCCGGTCTGACCCTGCTCAGTCCCAGGGCGGGGAGAAGCATGGCGGTGAGCCAGAAGGAGCAGGACAGGCTGCAGGGGCTGCTGGGACTGCTGGCCGCGCTGGAGGAACGTAGCATGATGGGACAGGTATCCGCCATTGAGCTTACTCCCACCCGAATCCTCCTGCGGTACGAGGGGCGCTATGACGTGAGGCTTCCCATCAGCTGCGATTTTGTTTATAAGCTCCGTGCGCTGGAGGCGGCTGTGGACCAGCAAGAAGATTATGTCACTGGAACTATGGATTTGACGCAGAATGACTACACTGTTTTATTTACTCCCGCATAAAAGGAAGAACGTTGGATTTTTTAGAAACATTTTGGCAATTAGGATATTTTCTCTTGACCTGTATGCCAAAGAGGGATAAAATGAAACGAAATATTGTTTTGCAGATGAAGACACTCCACAAATATTTGTTTTTTTGAGGTGGGGCATTGTCTTACTTTTCTACATAGGAGGAACGATCATGGCCTTCGGATTGGACATGGGACCGGATACTGTTGTCAAAATTAAAGTAGTTGGTGTGGGTGGCGGCGGAAATAACGTTGTCAACCGCATGGTGCGCACTGGAACAAAGGGTGTAGACTTTATTGCCGTCAATACAGACAAGCAGGCGCTCACGATTTCCAGCGCCACCCAGAAGATACAAATTGGAGAAAAATTGACCAATGGCCAGGGAGCGGGCTCTGATCCCGAGGTGGGACGTAAGTCTGCCGAGGAAAACCGCAATCAGATATCCAAAGTGCTTGAGGATGCCGACATGGTGTTCATCACTGCCGGCATGGGAGGAGGGACTGGGACCGGTGCGGCCCCTATCGTGGCAGATATTGCCAAAGAGCTTGGCATTTTAACTGTTGGAGTAGTGACCAAGCCCTTTCGCTTTGAAGGGATGCGCCGCATGAAGCAGGCCGATGGCGGAATCAATGAGCTCAGCAACCGGGTAGACTCCCTGGTCATCATCCCCAACGAGCGGCTGAAGCTGGCCACCGACCAGAAGGTTACCATGCTCAACGCGTTTGAAATTGCGGATGACGTGCTGCAGCAGGCGGTTCAGTCCATTTCTGACCTGATTAAGAATACAGGCTTTATCAACCTGGATTTTGCCGATGTATCCGCCATTATGAAAAATGCGGGCCGCGCCCACATGGGGGTGGGCCGTGCGGCCGGAAAGGGAAAGGCTGAGGAGGCCGCCCGCATGGCCATTTCCAGCCCGCTTCTGGAGACCTCCATCAACGGCGCAAGGGGCGTTTTGATCAATGTAACCGGGTCAATGGATATCGGCCTGGAGGAGGTGGAGACCGCCGCCAATTTGGTACAGGAGGCCGCCCACCCGGAATCCAATATCATTTTCGGTGCCGCGTTTGATGAGAGCTTAGAGGATGAGATTCGGGTCACTGTCATTGCGACCGGCTTTGAGGTGGGAGAGGAATCTATGCCACAGCAGCCCTATACCGCTGCCGGCGCCAAGGTGGAGGAGAGCGCGGTGGGCCAACCCGGCCAGAACCGGAAGGGGGCGGCCGAAGAGGCCGCACAGACGGAAAAACCCCCTGTCAGCGATGACGATTGGGATATTTTGGAGCGTATTTTCAATAAAAAGCGCTTGTAAAAAAGCACCCGCACCATGAAACACAAGAAAGCCATATCCCATCTGGGATACGGCTTTCTTGTGTTGGCATCCTGAACTGGTTAAGAGATAAATTGTTCGCCGATCACATACGTCCAGATACCGTCTTTCAGCGTGGCGGTACAGTCATGAAAGCCGTAAGCCCCCAAAGCGCTGCGCCACTTTTGGATATGGAAGCCAAAGGCTTGATCTGCCACATCAAAGACCTCCAGCATGATGTGAAGCCCACGCTCAAAGTAAGGCTTCTCCGGGTCTACCAGTCCGGCCTCGTACAGTGCCTCAAAGGTGTATTCGTAGGTTTCGACCCCGTAGATACAACCTGCTGCATACAGGAACGCATCTCTTTCCTCCGGGGATAGCGTGGCCTTGGTAAAATCAAAGGTCAGCATTTCGGCATCCTCGTTTAAAGCGGGATCGGTCTCCATCAAATCCTCCAACACGCCCAGCCAAAAGGCGATAACGTCAGGCCGTTCCTCCGAGATGGTGATATAGCTCACATTGGCGAACTGGGCGGGCCAGCTCTCCAAAATGAAGCCGTCATAGCCGATTTCTACCACCTCGCCGCCCAAAAGAGTGGGGATGTCGGAGCGCGTGGGGAGGGAGTACAGGCTGGACGCATTAAAAAGGAAGGGGGTTTCCCCCACAAAGAAGACGGTTCCGGTCATGGTGGCTGCCGCAGAACCCGCCGGCGGTGTGGGCGTTGTGGAGACAGAACCGTTGGGCGCGCTGGAAGAACCGCCGCCCTCTTCGTTGCCTGGTTGGTTGGTGCAGCCAATGAGGAGCAACAGGGCGAGCGCAAGACACGCAATTCGTTTCATTTATAAATCCTCCTATGTTATTGTAAAAGAGTGCTGTGATAGGATAGACGAAAAAAGCGGGGAAAAGGTTCATACCGTCCGCGAATGAAAAACGGTTTCATCTGTGAGGCGGCATATCTTATACAATCTCATATAAAAATTTCATATGAGATTAGCATCATAAATAAGTGCTTAGCCCGGAATTCCGCTTTCAAGGAATTCCGGGCTAAGAACCTGTATTCACAGCTCATGCTAAGATCCAATGAAAGCGACAGATCACATGGAGGTCAGATTCAGTTTTTTTCCGTTTGATTCCCATAAACATAGTGGGCAACTCAAAGTACTGAGCAAACCCAACCTAAATTATGATTAGGCGCAGTTGGTAAGCTTTTGATTATGCTCTTAGAATGTGAAACAGATAATAATTATCGGTCGACTTTATGGAGTTTTGCATACTTTTCTCTTAGATGCGATGCTATACTATCATAATCACCGTAAATTGTCCCAAGGTTAATTCCAATTTTATCTAATTGCTTTAGGATTTTATCTTTATTTTGTATTTCGATAACGTGTGTATGCTCTATTTCTTGTGCATAAAGCATATTGCCATTTATTGCAAAATATCCTTGATAAATAAAATATCCCTGTTGTTGGCGCGCTCTATCGAAAGTAACCTTAGGCTTATACATCATATTTGGGAAAAGGTGTAAGCAACGACCTACTATGACATCAATGTTGCAGCAATAAAACAAAAGCATAGTGTACAAGCAAGACTCGTTATCAAGTAAAGAGTTGTAGCCATTGCTACCATCAAATAAATCTTTGGGAAATATTTTCATTATTGGGTCAATCAAAATTTCATCCCTTAGCATCTTCATTTTCTCGTAAATATTATTGTTTGTTAATAATTCAGCCTTTGCTATTGCTTCATTTTTTATCTGTACTTCATGAGCTGCGTAATCTCTTATTTTACCCTTTCTATTCTCCCTCGCTTAGAAGTTAGCGGGAAATAAACTTGGCAGCACATCAAAACAAGATGCCGTTACTTCATCGTATTTCTGCGCCTTACGGATTACACATCATTGCTATTTACCCTGCGATTCGGTTTTTCTCAAGTGGCCAGATATAGCTAAATCATTCATACGGCCCTAACCATCTCCATTTTACCATACCCTTCCTTTCTCGACAACCACACCCGAAAAAATCACCGTTTCCCATCGATATCCCCACATACTGCCTGTGATACTGATGCCCGCGCCAGTCTCATGGGCTTGACATATAGTTGGTGGAGACGAGGGGGATCGAACCGCTGACTCCTGACGTTGTTAAAGGCAGTCAATATTCGTTATATTCTGCCGCGATGTATTTTTATTCTTGCGCACCGCTTAAGTCCACCGGGCCGAAGAGCCGCTTATAAGTCTTTATGCTCATCACAACCAAGTCAGGGACACCATCCTTGGTGAAAAACACGGGCTCACCCGTCCGGTGGCAAAATTCCGATATGTCATCGTAGTTGCGCAAGTCTTCAATCGGTCTTGTTTCAGGTATATTCCCGTCCCCTTTCTCGCTTCAATTATGACATAATCACGATACATATATAAGGATAGCTTCCGAGTGCGCCGTTACACCGCCGCCAGCACTTCTCCTCCAGCCAGGCCTCCCCGGCGTACAGTTCCGTCCTCGGAGAAGAGCTCCACATAGCAATACTGGCGGTATCGGATGCGGATGCTCCGGTGCTTGACACCGTCCACCATCCGGATTGCGCCCACCTCGATGCTTTGAACCAGCTCGTTGAGGACGGAGGAATTGAGGGCGGTGATGTCCTTGTAGGAGGAGATCAGTTCCATAAACTGGTCACTCTCACTCTGACGCTTCTGCTGCTCCGCCAGCTCCTTTTTCACCTCAAGATGTCGCTGCTTCAGCTCCGATTGCTCGGAGTTATACTTTTGAAGCAGGCTATCAAAGCGGTCAGGGGAGATGCGGCCAAGGGCGTTGTCCTCCGATAACTTTTGTCAAGGAGGTTTGTCCAATTTTACAAAGTTTTATAATGTGTTTCTATGTTTGTCTCAATGCACCTTCATTCTGTTCTTTGAAAGATGCTGGGGGCGCGGTGGCCCCGCAAAATCTATAACAACCATGCACCAGTAGAGACTGGATAGGTAGAGGGAACGCACACACTGCCGTTTGATGAATTTCCGCTTGTATGGTACTATTCTTTTCCTCATCGGAATGCAAAACACCTTTGTCACGGACGAATGCTTATTAAAATGGGTTAACTTACATTAAGTTCTTCGTTAAAAATAACAGTTACCTGGCATGTTTGAGCGTAAAACTCACTCGTGCAATCCCAACTGCAAGGCAATTCTTATGGCGTCCGCTTTGTTGGATGCCCCTAATTTATTATAGACAGTGCCGAGAGCCTTCTTAACCGTATTTACAGAGATATAGAGGCTGTCGGCTATTTCCCTGCCTGACATTCCCTGACAGAGATAGCCTAAAATCGCCTTCTCCCTCTTGGTGATAATATCATCTATGTTTACATCGGCTCCGGCCGACTTCCGGTAATGCGCCCTGACATTGCTTATATGCTTTGCATGCGTTTTGGCTTTTGTATCAATCTCATCCAACCAGATGTCCGGGATGGTATTATCTTTGCTGTTCCTTGCGTTGTAAATGACGGCGCGCATATACTTACCGAGCTCAATAAACTGCATGAAAAGCCCGTTGCCAATCGCCAGGTCATACGCGTTTCGCAACGCACTTACCGATTGAGAAAGGTTGCCTGTTTTGTTGGCGAGAACAGATTTATAAATTTGAATCTCAATACGCGCGAGCAGTACCCCATTGACGCCATAGAACGCCTCAAGGCGCTCCAACAGGGCCGACAGCTCATAATATTTCCCGGTTTCCAATAGGTAATTGGCCCGGATAAAATCCTCCCGACCCAAAGCATTCGGGCTTAGCCCCCGGCTCTCCTCCTTTAGAATCCAGTCCGGCACCCTTTCGTGGATGCCAAGCCTTGTATAATACCATCCCATCATAATGTCCCGAGTAACGATATAATGCTCGGTAAGCATGATATGGTCGGGGTCTTCCGTTTCAGCGTCCAATTCCTCCATACAGGCTGCTGCTTTCGCGTAGTTTCCGGTGCCAATATAGATACGGGTCAAGATGGAACAGGCGGCGCAAACGGTCGCCATCTGCCCGTTGGTTTTTGCCTGGCTGATTGCTTTATAGCAACAGTCCTCCGCTTCTTTCATGTCGCACATATAGTAAGCCGCTTCGGCCTTTGTCACATACTTCACGCCATAACCCGCGCCGTTCATCGCCTTTACCCCATACGGCATTGCTTCCATAATGGCGTCCACAAATCTTTGAAATTCACCCTGCGCGGGGTTGTTCACCAGCATCATAAAATTTCCCCTGCTGAAGCCCAGTTTACGGTCAATAAGTGTGCTGCCGCCGGGCAGGTACGCATCGGCCTTTTTGTAGTATTCAACAAATTGATAGTCAAAAGAGAGCATACTAACCATACCCATAAATAGATATGCCTCCCCAGCGACAGACAGATTGTCCGCTGTGGGGGGCAACGCTTCATAGGTGTTTACCACCTTTTGAAGCTCTCTCATACTTGCCGCTATCTCACCTTTATAAAGCAGAAGATTGGCGTTTACAACGAGAATCAGAGGATTCTTTTTTATAAATTCTTCGGAAAAGCCGTCAATCAACTCCAAAAACCGATTTGCCAAGTCAATAGGCAGCATGAGGTCATAGCAGCGAATGATGTCCCATATTTTTTCCTGATTTTCGCATGCCCGATAATGGGACAACGCGTTGAGCTTATCGCCGTTGGCATCATACCAGTTTGCGGTCTTTAGATGAGCTGCCGACAACTCGGCCTCGGTTAAGTTGACTTGCTTTTTGGTTAAAAAATCCAGAAACAGATTGTGGATATCATATGTTCTGGTTGCGGGATTAAAACGGACGAACAGGTTCGTTTTTTCTATTTTTTCCATAAGGTTAAAACCATCAGTTGAATATTCCATGAGCACGTCCACCGGAATGTTTTCAAACAGCGATAATTCGATCAGGCGCCGTTGAAGCGCATCGGAATATCCTGAAAATATCTCTGAATCAATCAGGGCATGAATCTGCCGCTTTGCCATAGTATATGTGTCCTGCGTAACATCGCCGCTTTTCTTTGACGACAGGCTTATTAGATAGATAGCGGCAATCCAACCCTCTGTTTGGGTGTATATTACATCAAACGCACGGCTGGAAAGTTCAACACCCTGCTTTTCAAAATAATCAGCGGTTTCCTGTTTCGTAAAACGCAAGTCGTCTTCGTTAATATGAAAAGCTAACTTGTCTGTATACAGCCCCTGAAGCTCCAGAACCGGACTGGTTCTGCCAATTAATATAACCACCAAATTTTTCAGGCGTGCCCAAAGCAGGTTTTCTACAAAACGTATTACAGACCGTTCGGTAATCAAATGAAAATCATCAAAAACAAGCACAAGCTTGCCGGCATCGGAAGCCGAACCGGCGAACATGTGCAGAAAATTATAAAATAACGCTTCGGACTGTGGAAATTCAGAGGCTCTCAGCTGAGCGCCCAGCGCCGGATCGCGCATACCCACCGCATGGGCAAAGCTCTCCCAAAACCGAGTGACGAAGTTGTCAAGCTTGGAGAGCTTGAGCCATGTGAACTCAATATCTGTATTACGTAAATACGATGATACAGCCTGAGTCTTGCCCCAGCCCGCCCCGGCGGTAACGATAACAAGGGGCGAGCAAACGGCTTCGGACAACAGCTTATCTACCCGGGATCTAGGAAAATGGTCACGGTTTCCGGGCAGTGTTGTAGAACGGTCATAGAGAATGCTCTCATTCATAAACATGCCTCCATTCGTTTGCATTATACATATTATAATGTAAACTGCCACTTAATTCAACATTATTAGAAAAGATCAGGAGTAAAAACGGTTACTTTTTTACCCACTTGGGTGTAGGCCGCGATTTTGTTAGAGAGTATAATACAAGTGTACTAATTGTTGATTAGACGGATGTTTGAACAACCGCAAAAGCACCCATTCGTGGAGGGATAATTTTTATGATAGGTAGAAGAAAATCAGGATTTGACGGATCTAAAACCGCCGTTCAAAGCCAATTTGGAGTCTAATGAAGCAAGAAACATCAAAAAAAACCAGAACCTGCATTCTGAGCTGTCTCGACAACTGATCAGAATACAGGTTCTGGTTCCAACTGCAAGACAACCAGCGCATTAATTATACCAGTGTTTGCAGTGTAATTCAAGTTCTTTTACATTACTTCATCGCAGGCAAAGATGCAGATAAATGAAAACAGCACGGTCAATATCTATTCGTATCTCAGAAACAACTCCCTGACTGATGGTAACATAACGCAAAAGGCTGTTATGAATCCGGATGAATACATACTTGTTTACAACAACACCAAGATTGAGACATCAATGTATCAGGCATCCATGTAACGGCGCTGGGCGAGATACCGGAAGCGGACAACGTTACCGCTGTAATTTCAATCCTTGACAACACGGGTTCTGAATACGCAAAGGTCACAACCACGCTGACTACCGATACGGTAGTTCCCGGCGGTGGTGGCGGACAAGCTCCCGCTGAGCATGAGCCGTATAGAAGCGGTTATCCTGGCGGTACGTTCAGGCCGAAGAACATGGTTCCCCACGCCGAGGCGATGACAATGATAAACCATATGCTTGAGCGCGACCCGAACACGGCTGAAGCCTTAAAAATAATGGTGAATCCTTTCAGCGGCATAAGTTCCGGACATTGGGTGTGCCTTAATATTCTGGAGGCGAGCAAAGCGCATGAGCACTGAACCCAAAAGAGAGATCAGGGGGGACTAATGATATGAAAATTACATAAGCAACACGGGTTATCTGCTTTACAAATTACTATTTTAAAATTTCTTACGGAGTCATAAAAAAATTTTACGAGGAGATGGGATAATGAGAAATGTTTTAAAAAAAGCGCTATCGTGCTTGTTGGCATTTGCGATGATTTTTTCGCTTATGCCGCAGCTTACCACGCCAGCAAGAGCGGCGGAGTACGTAGAGCAAATCAACGTTGCCGAGCTGGCAAACGGCGAGAAACGTATAACGGAGGACGGCGCATACCGCCTGTATGGTACGTACACCCCTACATCGAGCACTTATAACAGGTGGATTACTGTATCGAACGGTGTAACGGCGACCTTTGATTTGGATGGCGTGTCTCTTACCGGCACCATTGCCCCCTTCCGGATTCTGGGGACAGGCAAGGTCACTTTGAACCTGATTGGAGACAATACGCTGAAATGCACCGGTACCTCCACATCTTCCGGCGTTTATCAGTCGGGGATTACGGTATCCCCAAACGCGGAGCTCACCATAGAAGGTACGGACAGCGATACCCTCACTGTGAGTGCCGGCTATTACAGCGCGGCCATCGGCGGCTATTACGCCAGCGCGGCCGCGGAGCGTTATTCCGGAAAGATTACGATTAACGGCGGCGCGGTAACTGCCATTGGCAACGTTGGCAATTACGGCGCTTACGGTGGCGCAGCCATCGGCGGCGCTTCCGGTGGCGGCAACGGCGGCGGGATCACCATCACCGGCGGAACGGTAATTGCCACGGCCTCTTACAGCGCCGGCATTGGCGGCGGCAACGGCAGAGACGGCGGTACGATCACCATCACCGGCGGAACGGTAACCTCCACGGTCAGCAATGGCGGCGCGGGCATCGGCGGCGGCATAAGCGGCAACGGCGGCACCATCACCATCACCGGCGGCGCGGTCAGGGCGACTGGCGGCAGTACCGCGGCGGGCATCGGCGGCGGTGACAGCGGTGACGGCGGCACCATCACCATCACCGGCGGAAATGTAACCGCTACGGGCGGCAGCCTCGCCTCAGGCATTGGCGGCGGCAACGGCAGAGACGGCGGCAACATCACCATCACCGATGGCGTGGTAACCGCTACGGGCGGCGGCGGCGGCGCGGGCATCGGCGGCGGCAACGGCAGAGACGGCGGCATGGTAACCATCACCGGCGGAACGGTCAGTGCGACTGGCGGCAGCACCGCGGCGGGCATTGGCGGCGGCCAAAGCAACGTCAGCAGCAGCTACAGCACCGGCGGCGGCGGCGATATCACCATTAACGGCGGCGTGGTAACCGCCACAGGCGGCACCTACGGCGCGGGCATCGGCGGCGGCGGATCCGTCGCCACCGGCGGCAAAAGCAACGGCGGCGCCAGCGGCGGTAATATCACCATCACCGGCGGCGTGATAACCGCTACGGGCGGTGCCTCAGGCAACTACGGCGGTGCGGGCATCGGCGGCGGCTGCAGTGCCTATAACGGCAACGGCAATGGTGGCATAATCAACATTTCAGGCGGCGTGATAACTGCCACGGGCGGCGGCACCACCAACGGCGGCGCGGGCATCGGCGGCGGTTACCTCGGCAGCGGCGGAACTGTCACCATTACCGGCGGTATTGTTAAGGCAACGGGCAGCGTTGCGGGCATCGGCGCCAAAAATGGAACCGGCACAAATATATTTACTTCCGGTAATATCGAGGCAAGAAAAGGCGATGTAATGCTTATCACCAATAGCGGCGCCATCACCGTCACCAATGCCACGACCACCACGAACGGCGCGGCATACGGCCTGTACCAGGTCTACTGCGTGGCCGTAACGGTTGTGGACGCGGATGGCTATCCTGTCCCAGATGCTGAAGTCACAATACCGGACAATCTGGAGGGACCTTACACATATACCGCCGTCACCAACAGCAGCGGCATCGCCTACTGCTGGGTGCCGGCAAGGACAGGCGTAACATTTGAGGCGGTGTATGAGGATTTGGACTTCGGCTATGCGGAAAAGGATGTCGCGGCAAACTATACGAATGCGGTAACCATTGTGTTTGGAATGCGCGCCGCAGTTACAAAAACGCCCTCCGAACGCGTGCTCAAGGCAAATGCCACCTCCACGCCGGTTACCCTGAATGTCAAAACGGAAAACCTGACCGGATTGGGCGATATCCTCGGCGTGGAGTGGTTCAGGGTCGGCGCAACCGATGACACCATCTATACAACGGCGGATTTTGACGATGGATACACGGCGGCAGCTGCGGACAATAAGGGCGAGATGACCGAACAGGCGGGCGGCGCGAACAATTTAAGGAATTATTCCACACTCGTTGGCAAAAACGGTATCTACTGGGTACGGGTAGAGTTTCGCGATGGCCTGGGAACCACGCGTTACCAGGTCAAGTCCATCGTAATAGACAATATATATGACCGCGTAACTATCAGCATACGCGGCGCGGTTTCTGAAACTTCCCCCGTACGCTACCTGTACGGGAGCGACAGCGCCTATGAGCCGCTTGCGGACGATTACGGCATTCCCTATGACTTTGACGGAATCACGGTACTTGAAAGCCCATCGCTGGGTTTTTATCAAGCCGTCATTGAAAACAAGCGGCAGTATGAATACTATTGGAATCCAACCGTCAATGGAACTTCAACACCTATAACGCTTACGCTGGATGCAAGCTTTTTAACCAACAGCCTGTGCGATGACGGGGACGCGGGCAACTATACGCTGGTCTATGAGAAGATAATCGGAATGTGGACTGACGTTGCGGTTAAGTTTGTAGACAGAAACGGCAATCCCGTTACGGTGGATGGGCAGACGGGCGGTACGGTTAGCGTACCCGTTGATGCTTCTGGCGACTGCGTGGATTTCCTGTCCGCCGGCGCTTGGTATGAGCCGCCGAGAGATTTGGTTTATTCACCGATGGCGTATGTGGTGGGAACCTCGTTCAATGTCAACGAGCTTGTACTTTGCCAGGATTTTTCGCAGTTTGACCCGAAAATCGACAACATTTTAAATACCAACCCGACAATACATATCGTGTACGGGCAGGATCTGATTAATGTAACGGAGCTTTACGAGACAGAGGACGGCCTCATCAACTGGGCAAGCACCCAAACCGTCATGGAGCCCAATAAAAATGAGGATTACAACGGGAGTCCGCGAGACATACCCGGCTATATTGCGGTGGGTTATAAAATCGAGTACGTGGACGGCTATGGCGAATGGTTCTTTAACTATGACGAGTACGCCGATTTGGGCATGCAGCCCACCACATCGCAGCAGGGCATGGTTAATGCATATATTCCATCTGCCGCTATAGTCGGTGACTTTACCGTTACATATTACTACAAGCCGAGTACAGGGACGGGTATTCCGCTGGATGAGGCGGCGCTTATCGATGTAAACTGGATCGGCTATTATCTAAACGGTTCCGATGCAATGCTCAGGCATGATTCCTACTATACAAGGCTGGGCTACCCTATAACCTTCACCAACGACAGCACCCCAAGCGGCGACCCGGCACATGTCTGGCCGGCAACGGTTACGGCGAAGTGGATTTTTGACAATACAAGGCCGGCGGCGCTTGGAGGCAACGAAAAACAGACGATCATGCCGACCGATGATATGGAAATCAGCTTTTTCTACGACTACGACACACTGGGAGAGGGCGTACCGGACAAGAACCAGTATGTGACCGAGAGGTACATATTTGCGGATGACGGTACTGATTTGCGCCTGTCCTACAATTACGATGTGCTGAAGGGCGACAGTTACACTAGGAACGCGCCGATAATAGACGGATATGTGGCGTACGGCTACCGGATAGACGGCGGCGAGCTCGTTGTGTTTGATCATGGGCAGCCGAAGACGGTGTCGTTCACCACCACGGGCTATACGCATGAGGTGACGTATGTCTATAAAACTGCCGCCGCGCCGGTAATAGTCAAGTGGGAAGGCACAACCTACGGCGGGATTCCTTTAGATCTTGGCAGCATGGTTATAAACGGCTATGTCGGCGAGTTGGTCACGGTACTCCCGGGCGATTCGCCCGTTGCCATAGACTCCGGGTGGCAGCTTGACATAGCCACGTCAGATGTGCCGGATCCGATTGTACTGGACACACAGATGCATATATATACCTACTATTACAACGAGAACGCTCTCTTTGCCACCATCACGGTTGAGGGCTCAAGCACGGACAACAAAATAAACTACAGCTACGAGCAGATGAAGCGGCTGGACGGAGGGACGCTTACCGTTACCGCGTGGAGCCTGCCAAACTACCGCATGGCGGGCTATACCGTCTATGACACGTATAACAATTTGCTTGCTTCCGGTACGGGCAGCTCGGTGGTTCTCGACCTGTCGCGGGGCAGCCAGAAGGTCAGTTTCACCTATGTGTGCACCATAACCACGGTTATCATAAACGCTGTTAACGCGGATGACCATGACGAGGTCTTGTTCACCCAGACAATTACCGATGCTATTATCGGGGAGAAGTTCTCCGCGGTCGCGCCATATATCGATGATACGTGGGTGCTGGCAGGCGACATATTACAGATTATAACCGTGCAGGAGGGCACAAATGTCGTCACCTTCGAGTACGATAAGGCCACAGGGAACGTCATCGTGCTACTCAAGGAGGACGATACCAACGGGCGCATCATCAAGGTGATGAGCGAAACGGTAGCGCAGGGAAGCGCTACGGAAATCGCAATCCCTGATTTAGACAGCTATTATTACACGGCGATAAGCAGCGGGCCGGATACGGTCGATTATTCCGGCAGTAACCCTGTACCGGCCATTATCGAATATTATTACGAAAAGCAGATGATGGATGTTCAGATCAGGGCAATTGACAAGGAAACCAGCGAGGTGCTGGAAACCGTCTCGTATCCCGCGGCGGCGCGCATAGGCGAGACGTATAGGGCGGTCGCTCTGCCGGTAGGACACTATACCATCGCGGAGGAGAACTACAAGAATGTGTACGCCGACCCAAGTGCGGGAAGCACCCTTGTGGTGGACTTTAAATACGTGGCCGATGAGATTGGGAACATAACGGTAAGGTATTACTATCTGGACGAAAGCGATCAAAAGGTTCTACTCAGCAAGTACACGGGCAACGCAATCGTTGAAAGTAAATTTACCGCCATGGCGTCACTCTTTGACGGCTTTACGCTTGATGATGCGAATGAAAAGGAAATCATTGTTTCAGATGATGACGATGAAAACATAATCGAATTCAAGTATACCGATGTGCGCCTGACGGTGACGACCAAGACTCAGCTCGGCAGCAGCGCGGCAACGGTTTACGGCACACCGGAAAAGGTACCATCGGGCACAACGATGACGGTGACCGCGCCACATATGAACGGCTATGTAGTCAAGGGCTACCAGATAAACAGTGAGCAGGAGATGACCACCGGCACGCTAATCAGCGTCCCCCTCACGGTGACGGCGGATACGATGGTGACGTTTAGTTATGTCCAGGTGGAGGACGTTTTGGACGAATATACCTCAGCCATCACTGTCAAAGGCTTAGAAGGAGCGATGACGCACTATGAGTATACGCTGACGATGGCACAGAACGCCGCCTCCTTTGACGTGACAGCCAATACGCTCACCGGGTTGAAGGTGACGGGCTATACCGTCTATAAAAAGGATAACACCGAAATCAGCAGCGGTACGTCCGGCATGGTAACTGTGGATCCGGCGGACGGCAGCCAGACGGTGGTGTTCACCTACGAGTCTAACATGACCACGGTGACAATCCGGGCGCTGTACAGCGGCACGACAACGCCGGTGGAAACGTTCACGCCCGTGCTTGTCCCGGCGGAGGTCGGAAAGCAGTTCAGCTATACCGAGCCCAGCATCACAGGATTTACCTATGTGAGCGCAAGCCCGGCAGACGGCGTGATCGATTCGGTTCCCAACGGCGGAACAGGCGAAATTATATTCTACTATACCAAAAACACGGCGTCCGGCGGACTGATGATCAAAGCCGTTGAGCAAGACGGCGGCGCGGAGCTGTGTACGGTCTACCGCAGTATAAATAACGACCAGACGTTTACGCCTACGGAGGCGAACGACCCAAAATCGGTTGAAAACCCGGCGGCTCTGGCAACTTATGAGCTGGTGTCCTTTGCACCCACCGAAACCTTAACCTACGATGGTGTGCACGATATCACGGTAACGTATACCTATAAAAAAATACAACGGAATGTCATCGTTGAGGCATGGGACGCCTATACATTCGCCAAGATAGGCGAGATGTCTTCGGTTGCTAAAGATGTTGGGGCGGCATACACCATAAGCGCGCCCACGCCGGCTGAGATTCCCGAGCTTGCAAACTACACCCTGTTGAATAGCAATACGCAAAGCGTCTATGTTGACAACAGTTCAACCGATGCTGTAAAAGTAACCTTCTACTATAAGCCGAATGCTCCGGGCTCAATCAAGGTGGTCGCCTATTGGATGGACGGCGAGGTCGAGCGTGAAATTCAGAGCAATACCACCACACACGCGGCGGGCATACCGGTCACCGTGACCGCACCGATGCTGCACGGCTGGACTCTGGCGGCGGAAGCGCCCGACCACACAAGCCCGCGTACTGTGACGCCAACGGTTTCGGCCACCACAGAAGTTAAATTCCGGTATATCAAGGACGTATCCACCATCACAATCAAGTTGATGTCGGGCACGATGGATATCACAAGCCAGGTGTCGGCCGGGTACGCAACCAGCATAGAGGTTTCAAAGGGTGACGCGTACACCGTTTATGCCCCGTATATCAACGGTTACGTACTGGCAGACAACGAAGCCAGCGTTAAGGAAGTTACCTCGATACAGACTGCCGCGGGCGATGTGGAGGTAATCTTTACCTATGAAACCATTGAGGAAGCGGTCAACGCCAACTACGTCAGCATTACCATAAGGGGCGTAAGCGGCACGGTGGAGCTTTACAGCTACGCAAAGCGCGTGGAGAAGAGCGACACAGCACTCACGCTCATTGACGGGCTGGACGTATTCGCGATACCGGGTTATGTTCTGGATGTCAATCAGGCACATAACGTAGTGCCGGACGTGGACAGGACGATGACGTTTCACTACACAAGCACGGCGGGTATGGTGAAGATCAGCCTTGTTGACGATGCGACAGGCGCGCCGGTGGGCGCGGGCAGCTTCAACGTGGCGGCGGAGATCGGAAGTCCGTTTACTTACCTTGCCACGAACGTGGACGGCTACAGGCTGGTCAGCGCTTCGAGCATCGGAAGTGTGGTAAGCGTGGCGGGCGATGGCTCCAGCGAAATCGTGTTCAGATACGCGAAGATACAGAGCAAGGTGACGGTCGTTTGCAAAGAGGACGATACAAGCGGCAAGATCATCTGTGTGGTTGAGATCGCAAATCCTGTGGTCGGCACAGACACATCAGTGGCGACACCGGACCTTACAAACGAGTACTACACGGCGATACAAGACTCGGTAATCTACAGCTTTAACGGCACGGACGTGGTTGAGGTTGAAGCATACTATGAGAAAGAATTGATTGACATAGATGTTGTCGCCATAGACGATGCGACCAACCTCGAGCTTGGCAGGGATACGCTGATAGGTCAGAGAAAAGGCGAGGTTATCAGCGTGACGGCTCCGATGGTCGCTGACTACGTTGTAATCGGCGCAAGCACAAGACTGGTCGTGGCGGACGGCACAGGCGTGGCGTTCAGGTACAAGAATACCTCGGCCAGCGGTGTAACGGTTCAGATTTACTCGGGCTCAAAGACAGGCGAAATGCTGCAAAGCTACATCATACCGGCAATGACCGGCGAAACGGTAACGGTAAATCCGGATGGCGAGATAAGCATAGCGGGCTATCTGTACAACAGTTCGCACACCGACAACAAGCTCAGCGCAACAGCGGGAGACGGCACCGATATCATCGTTATCATGACCGATAACCGACTGACGTTGACGGTGAGTAACAACATCAACAGCGATATCATCACCGAAAAGGTGGTAAGCGGCAGTGAGCGCGTTGTTTACCCGCCGTTCATCGAAGGATACATCCCGGTAAGCTATCAGATAAACAGCGGATCAGCACAGACCATAGGCACAGGCTTCACCGGAGTTGATCTGACTGGCGCAAACAAGATAACGGTACACACCGAGATTGTATTTAATTATGAAACCTATGAAGATGTTGTCAACGCCAAATACGTTGACATCACAATCAAAGGCGTAACCGGTGCAGCGAGGCTCTACAGCTATACCATGCGCGTTGCGGCATCGAACACGGCGATCACCCTGACGCAGCCGGAAGATGTTTTCCATGTTCCGGGCTATGTACTGTCGCCCGGGCAGGACGCGAAGTTCAGCGTAACCCCTGATGCCGACAAGACGGTGACATTTAACTACGACACCCTTGCCACGATGGTCAGGATAAGAATGACAGACGAGACCAACGGCGCTGCTGTAGCGGAAAGTTTTGTAGTGGCCGCGATGATGGGTGAGGCGTTCAGCTACACCGCGCCTCATGTGCCGGGCTACTATCTGACCAGCGCATCGTCCATTGGAACGGTAAACCCTGTATTGGCAAACGGCGCGAGCGAGCTCACCTTTACCTACAAGCAGATCACCAGCAAGGTGACGATCGTGTGCAAGGAGGACGACACGAACGGCGCGATCCTAAAGATCGTTGAGGTAAGCAGTCCGACAATCGGGACGTATAACTACAACGTTCCCAGCCTGACGGCGGACTACTACACGCCAAATGCAGCGATGGTAGAAATCACTTATGACGGGACAAACACGGTAAGCGTGGAGGCATACTATACGAAAAACATAGTAAGCGTAACCGTGAACAAGGTTGACGAGAATAATAACCCGGTAGAAATGGCCGGAACAGTGAGCGCGAGGGCCGGCGAGGCCGTAACAATCGGGGCGCCCGATGTAAGCGGCTACATTCTGGTAAGTGGCAATACGCGGACGGTGCTGGCGGAAACCGGCGCGAGCGTGACGTTCGTGTACCGCGAGATTGTAAGCGGCGAGGTCACTGTAAAGGCTGTGGCGGAAGACGGCACACTTCTGGAGAGCTATACGATGACGGCAACACTGACGGGCAACGCGGATACGGACAAAATAACGGTGAACGCACTGGAGCTTCTGGGCTGGGTGCTGTCTGGCGGCCAACCTGGTTCGCAGACGATCGATCCAAACACAGTACGGGAGGTGGTGTTTAAATATGCTGAAGATACCGTAAGTGTGTTGATCAAGTCGGTAGATGCGGATAACGAAAGCAACGTACTGGGTACAAGGATGATAATGGTAGCGCGGGGAGCGGCATACACGGCATATGCACCGCATATCAGCGGCTACGTGCTGGCGGCGGGCGAGAGTGACAGCCAAAGCTACGGCTCGGTGACCGCCGGCACGGAGATGGTGTTCAAGTACACGGCAATTGAGAACATCGTGGATGAGTACACGATCACGATCCATGTTTCCGGCAAGACGGTGTCTGGCGATGGTCTGTACTCATACGAAAAAGACGTGGCGCGGGACAGCGGAAATTATACAATCAGCGCCGATACTATACCGAATTATGTGTTGACTGACGTGATAATCGATAGTGCCCCTCAAGGCAACGCCTCCTCAAACGCAATTGTTACCGCAAAGGTCGATGACATCTATGTGGAGTTTATCTACCGGGGTCTGGCAGCTACTGTTACAATCTACATGCTGGAAGGCGGCAGCGGGAGTGAAATTCTCCAAGCCTTCACAGTAGATGCGATTGAGGGGCAGCCGTTCACCTATAACGCACCAGACCTCACAGGAACCGGCAGCTACTACTATCTGGTAGAGCAGCAGAGCGACAACCCGATATCGGAATCCTCAATAGGCAGGATCGATTCGGTAGAGGGAGACGGATCCTCCGAAATCAAATTCTATTACAGGCAAATTAGCAGCGATATAATCTTCGTGGCAAAGGAAAACGATGCCAACGGGCGCATAATCATGATTCAGGAAATCCAGCCGGATCACTGGACATCTGGCGAAACCTGTCAAGAAACCGCGCCTGACCTCGGCGGCGACTATTATACCTATATCGGTTATGACGCGGGTACCGGCACAACGGCAGGCAATGATGATATAGTGGAATTTGAATATGATCCAACAAATCCTCCACAGATCATTGAGGTATACTATGAGAAGCAGACAATGAACATCCCGATTACTGCGAAGGAGAGCGACACAAATGGTACGATTCTGGATACCCAAAGCTACAACGGCGCCAGAATGGGCGAAGCGGCCTATATTGACGCGCCAGACGTTTCAGGATACACGCTTTCCGACCTGAGTATAAAGGGGGTGCTGGCCGCGGAGGATGCCGAAGTGGAGTTCTACTACATCGCTAAAGCCACCACCGGATCCCTTACCATCAAGATCACCGCCTCGTCCACAGGAAGCGTGCTTGCCGGCGCGGACGTAACGGTCAAAAATTCCAGCGGAACGATGGTAGCCCAAACGCAGACAGACAGCAACGGGTTTATTGAGCTTACGGATCTGGCATTCGATGCCTATACCATCACGGTGTCCTGCAGCGGATATAACAGCGGGATGGCCACAAAGGAAATCACCGCCGCAAGGCCGAACGCGTTCGTACTGATCGCGCTCGGTACGACAACAAGTGGCGGCGGTGGCGGTGGCGGCGGTGGCGGTTACACTACCGCAAAGCTGATTGTACAGGGAATTGACGCAGAAACAGGCGAACTTATTTACAATCAATCGTTAACGGTTATAGTTGGCACAACTGAAACCGTCACCGCGCCCGTTATCACCGGTTACGAACTGACAAACGATATGGTTTCCCCGCAAAGTATAAAAATCATTGGCGGTGAAAACAAGGTTGTGTTCAACTACAGCTCCGAAGACAACGCGATGATTGAACTCATCGAAGACAACCACATTGTTTATATTAACGGCAGAGGCGGCAGCATGGTAAGTCCGGACAGCAACATGACCCGCGCGGAAGCTGCGCAGATGTTCTATAATCTGCTTGTTGACAAGACAAAGGGCGGTATAAACGTAAGCTTCAGCGATGTTCAAAGCGATGGGTGGTATTACACCGCCATAACCGTTCTCGCCTCCAAGGGTGTCATTAATGGCTATCCTGACGGCACATACAAGCCGGATGGCAATATTACCCGCGCCGAGTTTGCGGCGATGGCGAGCCGTTTTTACAGTCTCATGGACGGCGAGGTCACGTTCAGCGATGTTTCATCAGACCATTGGGCGTACAGCTACATAGCAAACGCTGCTGCGCGCGGATGGGTAAACGGCTACCCGGACGGCACCTTCAGGCCGGATCAGAACATCACCCGCGCCGAGGTTATTAAGATTACCAACGCCGCCCTTGGCAGAGTTGCGGATAAGAACTATATCGACAGCACAGAGGGCATCAACAAATTCATTGACCTCGACAAGTCCCATTGGGCTTACTATGAAATTATGGAAGCCACAAACGCGCACAATTTCAGCATGGATAACGGCTCAGAAACCTGGATCGGTCAATAAAATACCTGAGCACATAGCACTTGACCTTGTCCGCTTTACCACATATGGACATTGACTTTCCGAAAAATCGCGCGGGCGTTTTCGACCCGCAAGGCAGAGCCACCCGCGCTGAGGTCGCTGCCATGCTCATGAATTTCCTTGAGGCGGCGCAGTAGCGCATCAAGGAAGCTTCGGTAATTAGGACATAGAATAATGCAAAAAACCTGCTAAGGAAATGCTTGACTTTCCTTAGCAGGTTTTCAGATTTTGAATATTTGATTTTGGGTACGACAAAGCAGGCCAACGGCAAGGAGGCGGTTGACCAACTATTTAGAATAAATCTAGCTCCTGTGAACTTCAATCACACGGGCATAGTAGATGCGCAGGAGCTTGTTTTACGCCACCATCTTAGCGACTTTTTTCGGTTTGCCTTCCGCTTCTTTTTTCAACATAAAGAGATAGACGGCGGCATCCTGGGAAGGTTTTGTGGATTTGAGGCACTTCATCACTTCGCAACCGGTTTTGCGCAACAACGCTGAGCCACGCTTAGAAATTCTGCGGCTCAAAGGATAGCGATGTGGCATCGCCGACTGAAAAATGCACGTTTGGCGGAGCCGGCTTTTTCTTTTCCGCCGCTATCATCCGCGGGGCGAAATCAATGGCTTCTACCTTGTACACAAAGGGCGCGATTTCAATCGCAATCAGGCCGGTGCCGGTGGCAATTTCAAGCACGCGCATTTCCTTCCCCAGAGCGTTCCGCATCAGCCGATACATTTCCGCATAGGCCGGTCGGTTAAAGCGGTTGATTTCAAAGTCATAAATCCGGGCATAGCGGTTCCAAAAAGTCCGGTTGTCCTTCTCGTTTTTCATGTGCGGCATCCTTACAGCAAGTAATTGTTGAGGTTATTGCACCATAGTCTGACAAAAAGTGTTAGCCCCATGTCCGACACTTGATTACCAGACATGGGGCTGATTTTTCTCTCATTTTCTGCTCTTATATTACCACAAAACCGTCTAAATTTCAAGTCTTGTAATCTCCCGCCGCAGGGTGTATTAAGTATATGGGGGGTGTTATAATCGAGCAGAAATTTTCGCTGGTTCCCGTACAAATGCAAATGGCTGCCGCCATGCAGGAGCTGGACGCGTGCAACGAGCTGTCGGGCCGGTTTGGTCTGGCCTTGAAGCAGGAGCAGATGCTGCGTCTGACCGAGCAGCGGTTTCAGGCGCTCAAATCCACGGGGCGGATTGAGTTCGGTGAGGGCGTGCTGAAAAAGCTTGTGAGCGTATTTTGCGATTCGCCCTATATCACACAGCAAAATTACGAGGAGACACTGGGCGAGCTGCAGGACATCTTCTACTACTTCAAAAACGAATCGGGGGACACCCTCTCCGATGATGAGCTGATCGAAGCCATGAAGTCGGTGTTTGATGGCAAAGCGCAAGGGTCGCTGGAGTATCTGGCGGGGACGGCGCTGGAGAACCTGTGCCGCGTCATTCGCGGCGGCGAGACCGAGGAATACGAGAGTTCGCCGGACGAGGAGGACTATGAAGAATGAGCTGACACCGACCGGAGCTATTCCGCCGCAAGAAGTAACGGACGCCGACATAATGGCTGCGCAAGTAAAGCTGTGGGAGTTTCTTGGACGGCGGACGCGCTCCTACACCATGGGGGACAGCAGCTCCGTCCGAGTCGAAACCGCGCAAGAGCTTTTTGCCTCCGCCTGCTATATCTTAAGGATTGATTTGAATGGCAGTCCGTCTGTACTGAGATCCATACTGGACTGGGACTTGGATCGCCGCTTTGCAGAGGGCATTACCACGGTTGAGAGAAAAATCCAGACAGCCCAACGACTCTGGCAGGCCGCCTGTCTCAGCGTTCCGCAGATGGAAAACATCTCTCTTAGCGCCACACTGCGCAGTATCGGCAGCTTCCCCAAGCGATATCATTACCGCTATTTTGCCCATGAGATCCCCTGCGACATCGACTACCAGCTGTGCCACCCGGTTCCGGAAACGCTTTTGGGTGTGGACTATATCATCGAGTATTTGCGCCGCATTTTGATTGAGCATGGCTTCCTGCGCTGCTTTGAACCGGCACTGTGCATCGGCTTATTGGACGCATATTGCCCCGATTATAAGGGGCTGCTAATCAATCTTTATGAGCCAATCGCAACCAACGCCATTGGCGTGGCACTCATCGACAGCGATACCCTAAAGCTGGATATATCATCGCAGGAACGGGTGAGAATTGCAACAATTCTGGATCCGCTGCCCAAATCTCAAGCAATCAACACACTACAATCCGCTGCGTCCGCAGTCTGTACCGCGCTGAAAATCCACCAGCCTGTCGCCCGGCAATATCTTCGCCGACTGGCAGAGGGGTTATATCCGCGCATTCATGCCGCGCTTTCAGCCGGAAATCTGGACGGTGTTTTTCTGTCATGCAAATAGCAACGCCCGCTGAAATCCTGCGACTTCAGCGGGCATATATCTTTTGTTCGGCACTGTATTTTTACTGCGCTTTCCAGCGCTTTAGCGTTGGTAAAAACTTCCGGAGCTGCGCTCTCGCTTCATCGGGAGTGAGGGCTATCAAGCGTCATGCTCCCGTCACCGCCCATAAGTCGTGTCATTTCTTCTATACGTTCTAAAGGAAACGGCGGGGATGCCAAAGGTTTCATAGCGATGGACATCAACTTCATTGGATTATCATCTGCGGCTACCCGATTAGAACTGAGTTTCCCGCAGCGCCGACATCTATGAATGATAGCCCATTCACCATCTTTGCGCGCCCACACGGCTACCGGTTCCATAATACCGCCACAATCTGAGGATCGGTCACCCGGCTCATCATCAACATGTATGCTGCACAAGCAATTGCAGCAATGATTTCTATGGTCGGTTCCGGCGCCTGCCGGTGTCATTAAACGCCCGCAAATTTTACACTCGAAGCTGTCATTGCAGGCATGATTTTTGTAATATCCTTTTTGATACGTTTTTCTCTTATTTTCTCGGTTCAAGTGATTGCCCTCCTAAAAGTAATGATTCATAACTCTTTGGGAGGTTTGGATTGTGTTACGCAAACCTCCCGGTCAGCGCACACTTTCCTTTTGATAGTTGTTCTTCATGCAGCATTCTCCTTAAAAATATAATCAGCCTTGCGGCTGGATGTCATGTCTCCATGTTCGAATAAGCCTTATAGAAATAAACAAAAAAGCACAGTATTGCTACTGCGCTACAAATTACACCATTATAAAAATGATGCTCATTCAATCTGTAAGGCAGTTTCAGACAACACAAACAAGAGCAGCCTGGCTGCCCATCTCATGCGCTTAACCTAAGTCCTTACAGGATGACCGACATCAATACACTCCTTCTTTCGTCAACTTACTATATCATGACACTATGAATTTTGCAAGTACAATGATTCGTTTTATATCCCCTCATGCCACAAAAGCTGATTAAATCCTTTTCACCGGATGCCTGATCACTGTTTTCAGCTTAGCGGGCTCGGTTTTGCGAGGGTCGCTCAAATAGATTTCGTGGTGGTACCGCGTGTCGGAAATATCAATCGCATATCCGTTTTCCACAGCAAAGCTGTCCATGGCGGAGACCGTAGCCGGTTCATCGTCATAGGAGCCGATATGCATACATTGGACGCACAAGCCCTCATGGTAAGCGAGAAATTCCACACCGGTAAAATCCATTTTCTTTTTCCGGGTGGCCTCTTGCACGGCCCAGTCAAAATCGGCCCGCTTCACAAAGTCGGGCAAACGAATCAGCGAAATCCAGTTGAAATCGTCCTTACGAGCATAATCAACGCCTTTGATATCATCCTGCCACCAAAAGCCCTCCAGCGGCGGTACGACATATTCAAAAAAGCCGTCCATTTTATGTGAGCCTTTATAGCTCATTTTAATGGTATATGCCATCCCGTAAAGCAGCTCCAGCGCCCTGCTGTATTCGCCATCTTCCGCATTCGGGTCACCCTTACCGCGTACGGCGAGGAAACGCATAGGCGGAACCTCAATCATACCAGGGATCTTTGGCGGCATATAAAATTCCTTATACTCCTTTTTGAAATCAAATGCCATTTCGATTCTCCTTATACACCGGGAGGATGCCGCGCGGCATCCTCCCGGCATAGTCTTCTCTACCTTTTCATGAGGGGCGCCTGCAGCTCGGTTTCCAGCTTTTCCGGGTCGTTTGTATCATCCGGAGAGGTGATGACATACCCGCGAAGCGGCCCCGCAAAGCAGTAACCATTGTCCTCCATCCACCGGGCAAGCTTCTCGCTGGCGGCATCATAGCCGCCGTCAAAGGGGCCGGTGAAGCGCAGGGTCGCGGCAAGGGGAATCTCCGGGTACTCCTTGTAGACAAACTCGCCATCGCTCTCGCCGAGAGCGTCCACCGGAATGGCAATCTCCACATCGGGGTCGCTCTCCTTATATTCCTCGTCAAAGTAAGTGGAGTAGCCATCGCTGTGACAGGCGATGCCGTTTTCGCCGATGTATCTGCCCAATTTCTCCCACAGGATGCCCTCCTGATTGTATTTTGGGATGATACCCCGCAGGGACAGCACCTTTATTGCGGGAATTTTTCTCAGTTCAACCTCATAAACCAAAATATTACGCTCCTTTCGCATTGTGTCGCTCATCTCAAGGAGCCGGTCCAGCTTTGCCTGTTCTGTCTCAATGACAGCCTGAACTGAATCGGCTTTGGCGCGCAATACCTTGCTCATGTAGGCAAAGTCATCGATTCTTGGCAGAGCCTCACCCATTTCATCAATGGAAAAGCCCAGATCCCGCAGCAGCACAATGTTTTGAGCAAGGGGAATCTGCCCGGCGCTGTACTGCCTGTAACCCGTGAATTGATCAATCTCGGCGGGGTACAGCAGCCCGCATTTCTCGTAATGCCTGAGCATCCGCGGCGATATGCGTACAAGATGAGAAAACTCGCTTATTTTGAACAAGAGCGCACCTCCTTTTCGTTACTGCAATCCGGCTTGCGGACTAAGCATAAGCCTTGACACAATGTGAAAGTCAAGGGGTAAATTTGTTTTTATTGGGTCTCACCTCTGGTGCACAGATTTACATACTCTTTCGCGGCAAATACAGTCCACCGAATTCTTCACGCGCTTTTTGAGTTTGCGCAACGATAAAATCTGTTTTCGCTTCGGTGTATGCGTCACGGTTATACTCATATTTTTCCTTGAGACTGAGTTTCAGCATCTCATATTGCCGGGCTACACCAGAATGTTCCCGCAGATAGTCTCTGAAATAAAGCTCATTCCAATCTCCATAGGGCTTTATATGCAGATGAAACACTTTCTCGGCAAAGCCGTTTGGCGTATAGCCCTTGTTGAGGTCAATGGTTTTATCGGAATCATCCTTCGCCATTACGAGCCATCCGTCATTTTCCAGCGCAGAAAATACGGCATTAAAATTATATGTCTCCGGCAGTTCCAGCAGGATATCTATGGTCGGCTTTGCAACAAGACCGTCAACCGCTGTGCTGCCAATATGGCTGATGCGGCAGACATCATAGTCTCTCAGTATATTGAGCAGACGGGCTTCCTCATCGCTATACCATACTGCATAAGCCGAATTATGTTCTTTGAGCACGATGGGAAACAACTGCCACAGTTCCTCCGTTGTCATATCCTTCAGCATTTTCACTTCATCACCCCGCCAAGCCATTCCTGGAAGAACAACAGCTGTTCAGTTGTATGGAAAAGCGGATGCCATGCTCCGGCAGATCGAAGCTCAGGGTCTGATACCCTTTGTTTGCGGCTTCTTCCGCAAGAATAGCGATTACATCGTCTTCCTTATTCGACTGATCCCCGTGGACGGCGATAAATAGCCTGTCCGAGGCCGCTCCCCATAAGACGGCGGGGATACCTTCGATCAATAAGTATTGTTTTTCCATACATCTTCACCAGTTGATTTTAATTTTGCATCTTCTCGTGATACTGAAATCACCTTTCAACAGGTGTGTAATCAATTTTTGATTCCTCTCCGGCAACCTCAATCTTAAAAATGACTGGGCGCAGACCGTCATTGCAGCTGCAAATGGCGATGCCGGGCGTTCTAATCCAGTCGCCGTAATAGAATATACCCTGATCCGCTCCGTGGGACAACGCAAACACATACTGATAAATGGCCTTCCAAGCCTCATCACAGAAGCTATCCGGCTTAGCGTAGTCGGCGAAAAAAGTTTGCCCAACGGTGTGCATGGGGCAGGCGGAGAGCCCTTCGGCGCCATATTCCTTGGCCAACTCTTCGTCAAAGGTTGTTTTCAGCACGGTGATTTTGCACTTATTCATAGCATATCCTCCAGTCGTTGTCGGGTTTCATTTTTGGTTAGTCTCATGCATGAAAAGCTGATCACACCGAATACTCGTATTTAGAGCAAAATACGCAAACATGGAGCCTTTGTGATGGCGCGAATTTCCAAACTATGTTTCGCTTGTGCTGCCGATTTCAAGGAGGTTACCCTCCGGGTCGGCAACATAAAAGTTGCGGATGCCGAAGGAGAAGGTCGTGGGTTCTCCAGTCGGAAATCGCACATCCAACTTTGAAAGTCGCTCATATTCCGCATCCACATCGGCAAAACAGGGCAGCCAGAGGGCAATTTCAAACGTCTGATTGATTCCCTTTGGGGGTACGTAGCTCTCCCCAATTGCCTGCGCGAATTGTTTCCTAGTCACCGGCTAATAGGCACGCGCCTACCCTTACATCTTTTCCGATCAATGTCATCCATCTCCTCTATTTTACAGTGTTTATTGGTGCGTCCGTATCCAGTCTCCCGTGTCGAGTAGACGATGAGGATAATTTATTTCACCTTCTATCGCTAAGCCTGATTATACCACAGTGTTTGGTGGTAGTCTAACAGATAAAAAACACAGGGCCGCCATGTGGCGGCCCTGCGTAAAATTTCATTCAGCACTGTATTTTCACTGCGCTTTCCAGCGCTTCAGCGTTGGGAGAAACTCCCGGAGCTGCGCTCTCGCTTCGTCAGGAGTGAGGGCCAGACCGTTTTCCTCATTCCAAGAATCAAGGTATTCAATGTTATGCTCAATCGCCTCTTCCAAAGTCATGGGGCGAAGAAAAGCGCCCTTGCCATAACAATGGGTACAATATTCTTCGGATTTGCTCCCATCGTGTTCGGAGCCTTTTACATCATCGCTGTATAGGGTCATGCCGCAGCTTTGACACTGCACAGGAGGCGCGCCCAAAAGAATATCAGTGGATACCCCAAACTCTTTTGAGATGAGCTTGAGTGTTTCGGTATTCGGAACGGTCTCTCCGGTTTCCCACCGCGATACGGCCTGCCTGGTTACGAAAAGCCGCTCAGCCATTTCATCCTGGGATAAATTATGGTGCCTACGAAGCTCTATCATTACATCTTTGGTTTCCAATATTATCACCGCCTTCAAGTTTATTATAACGGAAAACGCGGCAATTTGAAAGCAACTCGCTGTTGCTCTGCCTCAGCCATAAAAACAAAACTCGCCCCGAAAACGAAGCGGGTTAGATTTTGCTTTCATTATCTTTTTTCGCGCGCAAAGCCTCGAGTTCCTTTTTTAAAGCAACGTTTTCATCCTTTAGCTCCATCAAGTATTTGAACTGATAGTCAGTCATGCCACCGGAATCGGAGGCGCTCTGATTAGCGCGAAGCGTTTCAATTTCTCGTTTGGCGGCTTCCAGTTCGTCTGGGGCAGGGTCTTTATATGCTTGCAGGCCAAACAGAGCGGCCAGAGGTCATAGAAACGCCAAGACTGGACAAGCAACAGCTGTCCGCACTTTGGAACGCGGATTAAAAACGCAGTTCGACATAAGCCCACTGCCGCCTGTGTCGCTGTGAAGCCGAAGGCGGAGCAGAGGCACAGGCGGCAGCGGGGGCGCAAAGGGGTAGACTACGACCCCCTTTGCACGACTTGTGCCAAGTGAAGGAGGTGGGATAATGGGATTGAGCAAGACAAGAAATTGGGGGTTTGTGATTTACCCCGAAAGCGCACCCGATGGCTGGCAAGATCTATTGGCTGATACCCAGTACATAAAATCCCTGCGGGGTATGTGCGTTACCTTGCCCGTCTTGGCAGCCCGGCCAAAGCCCAGTATGATCCCGCAGAAATCGTTGCTCTTAACGGCGCAGATGTAGCTGATACATTGAAGGGTAACCTTTCTGACAGCGATAAATATCGAATTATCGGAGAAATCATGCGCTATTGTGAAGATACCAGTACATTTGAGTTTTCCGCTTTAGTCCAGTTTACGGTGCGTGAAAAGGAAGATTGGCTTCCTCTGATTATCAATAAGGCGTATTTCGTGAACCGCTTTCTTGATAGCCTCCGATATTCAAGTGATGTATATAGCAAAACTAAACCGAAGGATAAATAATCAATCCCCGCCTACGCTTCAACGCGCGGGCGGGGATATGCTTGCTTTGTGGTATGTAATAAGAGTAAGCGGAAATCTCCTTGCATAATACCTGCTATTTCACTACATCACCGCTTTTATTGATATAACCATATTTTGTGTTAGGATAAGTGCCGCCATCGTTTATCAATGCAAAGCCATCTTTGAAAAACCCTGCCGCTTCATAAGCACATGGCAAAACGAGATTACCGCTTGTATCAATAAATCCGAGTTTGGTAGCAGTAGTTCCCTGTAAAGATGGGCAACCCGGGTCGTGTATAGAGCCGTAGAGTAGTTGCTCACATGTGCAATCCTGCTGTGCGAATGAAAAACGGGTTCATCTGTGAGGCGGCATATCTCATACAATCTCATATAAAAATTTCATATGAGATTAGCATCATAAATAAGTGATTAGCCCGGAATTCCGCTTTCAGGGAATTCCGGGCTAAGAACCTGTATTCGCAGCTCATGCTAAGATCCAATGAAAGCGGCAGATCACATGGAGGTCAGATTCAGTTTTTTTTCGTCCGCCGTGCAGTGGAAGCGGGTGACGGGGGTCTGATAGCTCTCAATAATGGCACTGGCGATCGCGTCCTCCAGCTCTTTTTGGATCAGGCGGCGGAGATTCCGGGCGCCATAGGCCACAGAGTAAGATTTCTTTGTGAGGTAGTCCAAGAGGCTATCATCCCACGTGAAGGTCATACTCTGCTCCTGCAGGCTTTCCTTGAGCTGATTTAGCATCAGGAGGGCAATGTCCCTGAAGTTCTCCTCGGTAAGTTGGTTAAAGTAAACAATCTCGTCTACACGGTTGATAAATTCCGGGCGCAGGAACTGTTCCAGCGCCTTCATAGCGCGCTCCTTACCCTGTTCGTTTGCGGTGCGGTTGAAGCCCACAGAGGCGGTTTTTAAGTTGCTGCCCGCGTTGGATGTCATAATGATGACGGTATTTTCGAAGTTCACGGTTCTGCCCTGGGCATCGGTAATCCGGCCGTCATCCAAAATCTGAAGCAGAACATTCAGCACATCGGGGTGGGCCTTTTCGATTTCATCAAACAGGATGACGGAGTAGGGCTTGCGGCGGACTTTTTCCGTTAACTGACCCGCCTCATCATATCCCACATAACCAGGGGGAGAACCAATAATGCGGGATACGGAATATTTCTCCATAAACTCCGACATATCAAGGCGGATCAGGGATTCCGGGGTATTAAACAGGTCGGATGCCAGTTGCTTCACCAATTCAGTTTTCCCCACGCCGGTGGAACCTACAAAGATGAAGGAGACCGGCTTTCGCTTAGGAGAGATACCGACCCGGCCCCGGCGGATGGCGGAGGAAACCAGATTAACCGCCTCGTCCTGACCAATGATGTGCGCTTTCAGCCGCTTGTCCAGCTTGGCCAGCCGCTCGTACTCCTGCGCAGCAATTTGGCTGGCGGGGATTTTGGTCCAAAGCTCAATCACATTGGCCAGATTTTCCGCTGTGAGGGGAGGGAAGCCAATCTGCCGCAGCGTCTCACGCTCCGCTTCCAGGCGCAGCTCTGTGCTGCGGATGGAGGCCAGACGCTCATAGGATTCCTCTGTTGTGGCGGACAGCATGAGCTCACGTTCCTTAGCCAAATCCGCCAGCTCCTTGTCCAGTTCCATCTGGCGGGCCAGAGAGGTGTTTTTTAGGTTGACGTTGGAGCAGGCCTCATCAATCAGGTCAATGGACTTATCGGGAAGATAACGGTCTGTAATATACCGCTCGGACATGGTGACAGCCAAACGGCACATCTCCTGGGAGATGGACACCTGGTGATAGGCCTCGTAGTAGGGAGCCACTCCCTCAATGATCTTCACGGATTCCTCAATGGACGGTTCCTCCACAATGATCGGCTGGAAACGGCGCTCCAGGGCGGTATCCTTTTCAATGTGCTTGCGGTACTCCTTTAATGTGGTAGCGCCGATGACCTGGATTTCGCCGCGGGACAGGGAGGGCTTGAGAATATTGGCGGCGTTCATAGAGCCCTCGGCATCCCCGGCGCCGACAATGGTGTGTACCTCGTCAATGACAAGGATAATATTTCCCAGCTTGCGGATTTCCTCGATCAGCCCTTTCATGCGGCTCTCAAACTGGCCGCGGAATTGAGTTCCCGCGACCAGGGAGGTGAGATCCAGCAGATAGACCTCTTTTTCCCGCAGCTTGTAAGGTACGTCCCCCTTGGCAATGCGCACGGCCAGCCCCTCGGCAATGGCGGTTTTGCCTACGCCGGGCTCCCCGATGAGGCAGGGGTTGTTTTTTTGGCGGCGGTTGAGGATTTGAATCACCCGCTCCAGCTCCAAATCCCGGCCGATCAGCTTATCCAGCTTGCCCTCTTGGGCGCGGCGGGACAGGGAGATACAGTAGTTTTCCAAAAACTTGCGCTTGGGATGCCGCTCCTGTTTGCTCGCCTCCTTGTCCTTTTCCTCGCGGGGAGGAGGGGTGGATTGGCCGGGAGAAGAGCCGCCTCCGCTTCCAAACAGCTGGTTGAGAAAGGGGAAGGTGGCGGTGCGGCCGTCATCGTCCTCGGCATCCTCCTCCTCACCATCACGTTCGGAGTCATGTTCTGAGTCCTGATCCTTGGGCATCAAAATGTCCAATCCCTCCAAACCGCTGAAGGCATTGAGCATTTCGGTATTCAGATTGTCCAGATCATCCTCGGTAATCCCCATCTTTTGCATCATATCATTGATGGGCTTGATGCCCAGGTCTTTGGCACATTTGAGGCAAAGTCCCTCGTTTTTGGTTTCACCGTTTTCAATTTTTGTAATATAAACGACCGCCACGTGTTTATGGCAGCGGTTGCACATGTTGGGCTGCATTGTTAACACTCCTTTCAGGAGAGAGAAAATTTCAGATTTGCGAAACAAGCATACAAGAAAAATGTGAACTGATTATGAACCCGGGCCAGGTTATTTCTGGATGAGAGAAAATAGCAGGGAAACTGGGCTGTTTTCACTAAAAAAGCGGAGGAGAACAGTCTGCTCAATTGTCTCCTGGGTTAGGAAGAGCCCGCTGAGCAGCCACGCCAAAATAAAGGCGAGAAGGCATCCCTTGACCAGGCCCACACACAGGCCGGCCACTGCGTTGACCGTGGAGAGAACCGGAAGGCGGAAAGCCAGATCCAGTGCATGGCTGAGCAGCAGCCACAAAATAAAAATAAGGAGAAACCCAAGAATAAAAAGCAGAATCCGGGCAATTTCTTTGGCCAGTTGCGCGGCAATGAGTTCGGCGGCGCTGCCCAGAGCTTGGGATACTCCTTCGTCCACAGCCTGTTGCACGGATTCCCAAAAGGCGCCAAGGACAGGGATGGACTTCAGAATATCCAGCGCCTCTCCCAAGGTAATCTGTGGCTGCATGGTATTCTGCGCTTCTGTGGAGGAGGTGCCCTCAATCGGCGGGGCCTCGGCGGAGGGAAACTGGGTTTGATGCCACTCGTCTTGAAAGATTTTGGTAATCTGCGCCTCTAACACCGGTTGCATCAGTTTGCCTACGGGTTGGCATAGATGGTTTGATAGGGCTGTTGCGCCAATCAGGGCGATGAAAATAGCCAGAAAAGAGCAGAAGGTGAGAATAAAGCCGCGGCGGTATCCCTGAATACCACAGACAGTGAGAACGACCAGCAGGATAAGGTCGAATAGGTAGATGCCCATAAAGATCACTTCCTTTCACAGGACTTCAAGCACAAAACTTCATGCGTATCGGTACGCCGCGAAGGATACCAAGCCGTAAGCGCACAAAGCTTTTGCGCATGTGCGGCCATCTCGGCCCACGCGCTGAGAGGTAAGGACGCTGCCCGCTCGGGCGGCAGGGCCGCTTGTGCTGTGCAAGCATTGCATAGCGCAAGATCCATAAAAGAAATGGATCTTGTGTGCGTTATTTGCGGTTTCGCCGAGGGTGGGAACAAATGGCGCGTTCAGATCTCCGCGGGAAGGTTCAGGTGAAATCCTTTCCTGTTCAGTCTGGGAGGTAGAGCCAAGCTTCTTGGCTGTCGGCCAGCAGTGCGGAGCCGTCAGAGAAGAGAGAGACCAGCCGCGCGCCCTGGGTATCGGTCAGCGTGGCGTATGGCGACAAATCCTGAGCCAAATAAATTTCCAGTCCGTTGCTGCCTAGTAAAGCCAGATAGCGTCCCCGGGCACAGGCGGAGATGGTTTGTCCCTGTAGCGGTTTTTCAGATAGGGGGGTTCCCTCCGGTCCCAGCACGACCGCCAGTTCTGCCGAGGCGGCCCGGTAGCGGCTGAGCAGCAATACCGCATACCCATCTCCGCCCAAGGTACAGCTTTTTAAATAGTACTGGCCAAAGGACCACTGCTGGGTCTCATGGGTGCGGGGGGAAACCAGGAGCATCTGTTTTTCCCCTAAAATCCAGATCTGATTGTCTTCATACTTCATATTTAACACAGTGAGATTGCCCAAAGCGACCTCATCGCTGGGCTGCGTGGAGTCAATGGGATAAAACAGCAGGCGGCTTTGAAACACACCATTTTCCTGGCCCATGGTTACAACTGCCACTGTCTTGTTATCCGGAGAGAGGGCGGCGTCCACTACGAAGGTGGAGGAGAGGTTAATCTGAATCACCTTTTCATAGCTGCCATTGTACACAGTGATAGAGCCCTTGTAGCCGCTTTGCTGGGCAGTTACCACGAGCCAGCCGTTTTCATTGACCTGGGCGGAGAGAATCTGCGATGCGCTGTCAGCGGGGAGGGCAAACATCTCCTCCAGCTTTTGAAAGACGTAGAGTGATTGCCCTCCCGCGTCATAGACTACAGCTGTGCTGCCATTGGAGGAGAGGACCGGGTGGTCCATGGTGGCCACTTCAACCACGAGCGGCTGGCCGGATGTGGAATAGAGCGATACCCCGGCTTGGGAGGCGATGATTGCGCTGCGGTCCAAGCAGGAAATTTGCAGGCGTTCTCCGCCCACGTGAGTAAACGGTTCTGATTGGCCCAGCTGATTGGTTTCCAAATTGCGGTAGGTCAGCCATCGGCGCAGCGCATCGGCGTTGAGCTTGTCGCGGTAGACAACCAAGGTCAACGCGCCCAACACAAGCGCGCAGCTCACCAAGAGGGCCAGCAGGCGCACGAAAAGATTTGGTTTTTTCGCTGTGCCATTTTTCATATGTATGCCTGCTCCTCTCTAAATAGTTCTGAATGCAAATCATTACAAAATATTTTCGTTATACCACAATTTTGTCATGTAAAGTCCGCCGGACGGGGCGGTGGGCCCGGCCAGCGTCCGGTTGCGCCGTGCCAGAATGTCCAAAATCTCCTGGGGGAGCAGTTTTCCCTCCGCGGCGTAGATGATGGTACCTACCATGGTCCGTACCATGTTATAGAGAAAGCCGTTGGCGCAGATCCGGCACGCAATCAAATCTCCCTCTCGCGCAACAGTAAAATAGTAGACCGTGCGAACGGTGGTCTTCGTCTCAGTGCCCACAGATCGCACGGCGGAAAAGTCGTGCGTACCCACAAATTGTTCCGCCGCCTGGCTCATAATGGACTCATCCAGATGCTTGGGATAAAACCAGGCCCGGTTGACAAAAAACGCGTTACCCAGACGGGAGTTGTAGATGCGGTAGGTATATTCTTTTTTCAGGCAGGAGCCGATGGCGTTAAACTCCTCTGGCACCTGTGTGGCCTTGAGTACTACAATATCATCAGGAAGCCTGGTGTTTACCGCCAGAGGGATGCGGTCACATGGGATGGAGGAGGTGGTGCGGAAGTTGGCCACATACACCTCGGCATGGACTCCGGCGTCTGTGCGCCCCGCACCGGTACATTTCACCGGATGGCAAACCACACAGGCCAGGGCTTTTTCCAGTGTTTCCGCAACGGAGACGGCGTTTTTCTGCACCTGCCAGCCGTGGTACGCGGTGCCGACATACATGAGTTTGAGAGCAATGTTGCGCTGCACGGGGCAGAACCTCCTTTTCCGGGTGTTACAGTCCCAGGCGGCCAAGTGCCCAGACCACTGCAGTAAAGGTCAGAAAGAACAGGATGACAGTCCAGTCGGCGCGCCGGTACTTTAATTGGCGCAGCCGGGTGCGCCCCTCGCCGCCGTGATAGCAGCGGCACTCCATGGCAATGGCCAGCTCATCCGCACGGCGAAACGCGGAGATAAAGAGGGGCACCAGGATCGGCAGCAGTGATTTGGCCCGCTGGAGCAGGTTGCCGCTTTCAAAATCGGCGCCCCGCGCCCGCTGAGCGGACATGATTTTATCCGTCTCCTCGATCAATGTGGGAATAAAGCGCAGGGCGATGGACATCATCATGGCCAGCTCATGTACCGGAACCCGGATTTTTTTTAGCGGGTTCAGCAGGGACTCCAGGCCATCGGTGAGCATAATGGGGGAGGTGGTATAGGTCAGCAGAAAGGTACCCGCAATGAGCATCAAAATGCGCATCATCATAAAAAAGGCGGAAAGAACGCCCTCAAAGTGTACTGTAAAAATCCAGAAGGAGAAGATCTCATGCTCGCCCGGGGTATAGAACAGGTTTAACAAAGCGGTGATCATGACAATGAACACCACAGGCTTCAGCCCCTGCACAATGGATTTGAATGGTACCCTGGAGACAGAGATGGCGAGGGTCAGCACGGCAAAGACAATTCCGTAGCTAAAAAAGGACTTGGCTACAAACAGGGCGATGATATACAGCAGTACCGCAATCAGCTTGGTGCGGGGATCCAGACGGTGAATGAGAGAAGTGCCGGGGAAATATTGTCCCAGGGTAATGTCTTTGAGCGCCATCTCACAGTCCTCCCCGCTTCGCCAGAATCGCCGCTTTGGCCTGCGCTATGGTGTAGACGGAGGGGTCGATGTCCACGCCCAGCGACCGAAGCCGGTGAAATACCCGGGTCATCTGCGGCACACCCAATCCCATCTCCTCCAGCTCCGCGCCGTGCTGAAATACGCTTCTGGGACTGCCCTGGAAGGGAATCTGGCCGTTATTGACCACCACCAGGCGGTCCACGGTGCGGGCCATCTCCTCCATAGAGTGGGACACCAGAATGATGGTGGCGCGGTTGGCGTTGTGATAATCCCGGATATTACTTAAAATAGATTCCACACCAACCGGATCAAGTCCGGCGGTGGGTTCGTCTAAAATGAGGACCTTTGGCTCCATGGCGATGACGCCTGCAATGGCGACCCGGCGCTTCTGGCCTCCGGAGAGCTCAAAGGGGGATTTCTCCATCTGATCATCATGCAGGCCGACAAAAGAGGCGGCCTGGCGCACCCGGCGGTCAACTTCCTTTTCATCCAGCCCCATGTTTTTCGGGCCAAAGGCGATGTCCTTATAAACCGTCTCCTCAAACAGCTGATACTCGGGATACTGAAAGACCAGGCCCACCTGAAACCGGGTCTGGCGGGTGGTGGCGTGGTCAGACCAGATATCCTGCCCATCAAACAGGATCTGGCCGGAGGTGGGTTTGAGAAGACCGTTGAGGTGCTGAATCAAGGTGGATTTCCCCGATCCGGTGTGGCCGATGATGCCAAGGTACTCTCCGCGGTATGCTGTGAAATCCACATCCATCAGTGCCCCGTGCTCAAAGGGGGTTCCGGCGCTGTAGACGTGGGAGAGCTGTTTTGTCTCCAAGATTGCTTCCATAGTTGGAATCCTTCCTTATATGCGGCGGTGCATCTTCCAAATGGTGGAATGACGCCCAAGATTCCTGCGGCTAGGCCGGGGGAATCAAGCAGGTAATCTATGTGCTGTCCGTGTCCGGCGTTCAGGAGTGGTTTGTCTCCAAGCTTAGAGGATGGCAGCCAACGCCTGGGCGCACTCCTCTACGCTTAACGCGTCCAGCGGAACCTTCAGCCCGGCCAGGCGCAGTTCATACAGCAGCTGGGTGGTCTCCGGCACGGTGAGCCCCACCGCTTTCAGCCCCTCCACGTCCTGAAACACGATCTTCGGGGGGCCGTCCGCGATCACCTTTCCCTTAGACATGACCACAAGACGGTCAGCCTGAGCGGCCTCATCCATGTGGTGGGTGATGAGGACAACGGTGATTCCCTTCTCCAGGCAGAGCTTGCGTACCGTACTGAGTACCTCCGTGCGGCCAATGGGGTCCAGCATGGCGGTGGGTTCGTCCAGCACGATGCATTTGGGTTCCATGGCAATGACGCCTGCGATGGCGATGCGCTGTTTTTGGCCCCCTGAGAGAAGGTGGGGGGCATGTTCGCGGTATTCATACATGCCAACAGCCCTGAGCGCATCATCTACCCGGCGGCGAATCTCTTCGGGGGGAACCCCCAGATTTTCCGGAGCAAAGGCCACGTCCTCCTCGACAACGTTCGCCACAATCTGGTTGTCTGGATTTTGGAACACCATTCCCACCGATCTGCGGATATCCAGCAGGCGGCTGTCATCCCTGGTGTCCATATCTCCCACCCAGACCTTGCCTCCGGAGGGGAGTAAAATGGCGTTCATGTGTTTGGCAAGGGTGGATTTGCCGGAGCCGTTGTGCCCCAGCACGGCAACAAAGGAGCCGGTTTCAATCTCCAGCGTGACCCCATCCAGCACCACCGGCGTGACGCCCTCCGCAGAGGTGTAGGAGAAGCGTAGGTTCTCTGTTTTGATAATGGATTGTTTCATCATTGTCTCCTCGTTTGAGTTACCTGTCAGCGGTCCAGCGCCCCGTTGCGCCGCAGGGGAGCAGCAGGCCGCTCTCTGAGACGGGCAGTCCCAGCTCCCGGCTCTCCGTGTGTCCGCCCCGGCGGCGGGAGACCAGTATTTCCAGAAGATAAGTCAGTACCGATGGCGCGAGGCCGGTGGTATAAGAATTTAAAATGATAAAAAGGGGCTCGTCCGACAGAACCCCGCTGACCAGGTCCAAAAAGGGGAACAGATTCTCCTCCAGCCGCCATACCTCGCCGGAGGGACCGCGGCCATAGGAAGGCGGGTCCATAATAATTGCGTCATACCGGTGGCCCCGCCTTAGCTCCCGCTCCACAAATTTGGCACAGTCGTCTACGATCCAGCGGATGGGCGCCCCCTCCAGGTGGGAGGATTTCGCGTTTTCCCGCGCCCAGGAGACCATGCCCTTTGCTGCGTCCACATGGCACACCTGGGCCCCTGCTGCGGCGCAGGCTATGGTGGCGCCGCCTGTGTAGGCGAACAGGTTGAGTACCGAAACGGGACGCCCGGCCCCTTGAATCTGTGCGCGGGCAAACTCCCAGTTGGCGGCCTGCTCAGGGAACAGGCCCGTGTGCTTGAAGTTCATGGGCTTGATATTGAAGGTCAAATCATCATAGTGTACGGTCCAGCGCTGGGGCATGCTGCGGTTTTCCCAGTATCCGCCGCCGGAGGAGGAACGGGTATAGCGCCCGGCGTTGGAATTCCAGCCCGGGTGGCGGCGGGGCGTGCTCCAAATGGCCTGGGGGTCGGGCCGAACCAGCAGAGCATCCCCCCAGCGCTCCAGCTTTTCTCCACGGCCGCAGTCCAGCAGCTCATAGTCTGTCCAGCGGTCAGAAATCCACATAGGGACACACCTCTCCATACTAGAAATAAACTACGACAGTATATCATTTTAAGGCGTATGCGTCAATTCATATCCAGGGGATTTTCCTTTTTTTGTTCCAGGCAGACGCTGAAACACTGCTGTTCCCTCCGCCCTTGGCGGGCAAACAGCCTATAAATTGAGGAAGAAACTGCCGGATTGAATCAGCGTTGGCTTGGCCATTCCCTCTGATGCAGGGTAATGATACGGTCGCACTGGGAGAGCAGGCCCTCCTCGTGGCAGACGAGCAGCACAGGGGTATCCAGCTCGCGCAGGCGGAGGAGAATCCGTTTGGCCCTGGCGGCGTCCACGCCCGGAAAGGGCTCATCTAAGAGAAGCATGTCTCCGCCCAGCGCCAGAGCTCTGGCCAGGGCCAGGCGCCGGGCCATTCCCCCGGAGAGTGCCGGGGGGTGCAGCGCTCCTTCTCCTTCCAGTTCTGCCAGGCGGAGAAATGTGTCTGCCTCATCGCGCCGTGTGCGGGGGAGAACATCGGTGAGGTGCTGGCGTACCGTGCGCCAGGGAAGCAGGCGGTTTTCCTGGAAAAGGAGGGCGGGATGCCGCGGCATCCCCGAAATTTCTCCCCGAGCGGGCGCGGCGAGGCCTGCCAGCAGACGCAGCAGTGTGGTTTTTCCACACCCGGAGGGGCCGGACAGGACGGTGATTCCGGTGCGCGGAATGGTGAGATTCAGGTCGGAGAAGACTATTTTTTCGCCATAAGCATAGGCAATGCCGCTGAGTGTGATCAAACTTTCCACCGCCTTTCCAGACGGCGGGAGAGGACGGTGAGCAGTCCCTCCAAAACCAAACTCAGTGTCACCACCACAGCGCTCCAGGCGAAGAGCCCCGGTGTGTCAAGGTAGAGCTTGGTCTGCTGCATGTTCAGGCCGATAGAGACAGGCGCCAGACAAATTGTCTCCGCCGCAACACCGGATTTCCAGGCCAGTCCTATCGCGCTGGCGGCGGAGGAAAAAAAATAGGGGAGTGCGCTGGGGAGATAAATGAGGCGGATCTTTTTCCATAGGGAAAATCGATAGGCTTTGGCCAGCTCCAGCAGGTGGCCATCAGTCTCCCGCAGTCCCCGTGACGTGGACTCCCACAGCACCGGGAGCACCATCAGTCCCGCAACAATGGCGGGAACAGAGCCGCGGCGGCTCCACAGCAGGAGGAAGAGAATGAAGGAGACCACAGGGGCTGCCCGGATGATGCGGATGGTCGGGGCAAAGAGCCGGTGACACCAGGCACTTGCATAGGTCAGCGCCGCCAGCGCGATGCCCGCGAGGGCGCCCCAAAGCATCCCGGCGAGAACGCGCAACAGGGTGGTGTACACCGTGTGCCAAAAGGCCGGAGTACATCCCAATACCAGCAATGTCTGCAGCACTGAAACCGGGGTGGGCAGGAGCAACTCCTGGCCCACTGTGTGGGCTGCAAACTGCCAAACCCCCAGCCAAAGGACTGAGGGCAGGAAGATATATTTTAAATTACGGCAGATAGAAGAGATCGTCATAGGGCATGGAACCTCCGATGGAGTTGGGGTCTGCCTGATAGAGCACAAGATAGTAATCCCATACGGCCGGCTGCATCTGCGCGCCGGATAAAAAGGTCAGATTGCACCGGGGAATTGCCGCCCGGGCGATCTCGGCGCTGGCGGTGATGGCGTAGCTTGCGGCCAATTGGGCGGGGGAATCCGCTGCGTCCAACAACAGGTTGTCCGGGTCTGACATATATCCGATGGAGGCACTATATTCCTCCAAAAACGCGGTTACCGCTTCAGGATGTTCTTCCAAAAACGCAGTGCGCGCCACAACACAGCCCATGGGGAGGGAACCGCCTACCCATTCCTCCCACGAGAGGGACAGGTCCAGCGCTTGGCGCACGGTTTCATCACTCAGCATCAAAGCGGTGGCGGCGGGAACAGGGAGCATGCAGATGCCAGTTTCATCCTGCAGCATCTGCGCTGTGACCTCCTGGGCGGTCAGCCATTCAATCGTCACGTTCTCTCCTGGAACGAGGCCGGCCTGAGACAGCAGCTTGTTGAGAATATATTCCGGGTTTGCTCCCTGGCCCGTGGCATAGATGGTTTTGCCCTGCAAATCAGACAGGGCGTAAACGGAACCGCTTTTATCCAGAATATAGAGCACACCCAGGGTGTTGACGGCCAGCATTTGAACCGAGCCGGCGGTTTTGTTGTACAAGGTGCAGGCTGTATTGGTGGACATAGCGGCAATATCAACTTCGCCACTGGTGAGCAGGGCGGCAATTTCATCATTGGCAGAGGCCACGGTGATGTGGTATTGGTTTTTGGTCAGGCCTTGTTCATTGTCATACATCAGCTTGGCAGCGCCCACGCCGGTGGGGCCGGAGAGTACGGCAAAATTGATCTCTGTCCCTGATGGGGCGGGAGTCGGCTCTGATTTGTCTTGAGAGGAGCTGACGGCGGACGAGCTGTCGGCATCTGGATCATCCACAGTCTTTTGACACCCGGAGAGCAGGGCAGAGATCAGGGCGGCGCAGAGCAAAAGGGCGATCAGTTTTTTGCGGTTCATAGTGAAAACTCCTTTTTTGTTGACCAATGCGTACTGGCAGGGAAGTCATGGACATTGCGCCGCATGAGCGCATGTCTGTCCTAACAAATAATATTATCGGCTGAGGTAGTTGCTGTCAAGAAAAATCTGGCTGAATGGATAGGAAAGGTGTGTAAAAGAGGAGGGGTCAGCGGAGATTTTTTGAAAAAATAGTTGACAGAAGTTGGAATGCGTGGTAACATACACCTTGCGCTGGTGAGCAGTGCAACATAATGCTATGATGCGCGAGTGGTGGAATTGGTAGACTCGCTGGCTTCAGGTGCCAGTGCTCGCAAGGGCGTGCGGGTTCGACTCCCGCCTCGCGCACCAGAAAAAATGACCAATATGAATATTGGAGTCAAAAAGCCTGCAGGAATGCGGGTTTTTTGATTTTCGGGGACGGATTTCTAATATCCGTTTTCGTGGATAAATCGGGAGGTTTTTACTCAAAAAAAGGACTTAAACCCTCACAAAATAAGTATTACCGGAAACATGCAAAGGCCGGGAATCCAGACCGCAAAAGGTCAGATTCCCGGCCTTTTTTGCGTTTCCGGCGGAAAGGAAGGACAGAGAAGAAAATGGCGAGATACTTTTTACAGGACACTCCGCTGGCGGGTCTGGAGCGAATGATGATGCAGACTCCGCGCCCGGCGGGAAGCGCCGGCGAAGAAGCTGGCGGCGGCAAGGCAAAACAGAATCCGGCACGGCGCCGGCAACGGCACAATCGCACGCAGACATGGCGGTCCGGCGATGATACGGCAGGCAAAAGCGCGCGGCCAGCTCCTGCGGAAATCCGGCGATAGCTATTCCAGAGGCGTTGTGGTATTGTGACTGTTGAAAAAAGAAGAATGGAGGAACGCGATGTGAAGATACAAGTGGCAAACGGCGAATATCCCGATAAGCGGCTGTGGCTGGAACTGCCAATCTCCAATGATCCCGATTGGATCAAAACAACCGCGAAGCTGGTAACATTGGCGGCGCCGGGGCAGACAGAGGTCACCCTGCGCGTCAAGGACGTGGAATCCCCTGTACCAAACTTGAAAAGGTACATCCTGGCCGATAACGGCAAAATCGCCGTCAGCCAAATGAACCTGCTGGCGCAAGAGATATCGGCCATGAGCGAAAATGACCTGCGGAAGTTTTCGGGGGCGCTGGACATCGAGTCCATAAACGGCTTCGAGGATATCCGGCAGGTCGCGGACAGCCTCGGCGATTACGAAATCTTCCCCGACGTCGCCACGGAAAAAGAACTCGGCGTCTACCTTGTGGAAAGCGGCGATGTGGACATCCACGAAAGCGCGCTGCCCTATGTGGACTTTTCCAGGGTGGGCGCGGAATACTACGCCAACCATAGCTGCGCTTACGGGGACAATTGCCTTGTCGTGAAAAAGGACGAAACGGAGATCGGGATGAGCATGAGGATGGAATAACCCTATTATTAATGAAAGAACGGCAGGAGGAACGAAACATGAGATATGATCCTGAGAGAATCAATCAAATTAAAGAGCAGTACCCACCCGGCACACGGATCGAACTCATATCCATGACCGATCCCTACAGCCCGGTGCCTCCCGGCACGAAGGGCGAAGTAAGAAGGGTGGACGACGGTGGGACCTTGCACATGAAATGGGACAACGGCCGTACACTCGGAGTTATTCCCGGCGAGGATCAGTTCACTGTGCTGTCCCGCCCTGAACAGGAGCCGGCCGAGGAACCCGGCATGACGATGGGAGGGCAGAGCTTATGAGCGAGTTTATAGTGGAAGTCTCCCGCCCCGGCGAGTTCGGTGCCCTCACCTCCGCGACGCTGGAGCTGCCGGCGACCTGGGCGGAGTATAAGGACGCGATGGACCGCGCCCGAATCATCGACGACCACCGATTCATGTACAGCGTAGAGGTCTGTGACATCAAGCGAAGTTGCCTGCAGCCGCATATCCACGATAATATGCATCTGCTGGAACTGAACCTGCTGGCGCAGAGGATGGAAAACTACATTAAGGATGAACTGGACGTCTTTGAGGCGATGGTAAAAATCGAAACCGGCCGGAATGGCGGTGAAGCCATCCCCCTCCCCCGGCTGATCAACCTGACCTTCAGCACGGGAAATTGCCATGTGGCTGGTGGTATTAAAACCGATACCGGGCTCGGCAAATTCCTCTATGAAAACGACTTCCTTTCGGATGAGGACGCCGGCGCGGTTGAGGCGCGGAACAAAGCCGGACGGCCCGTGAGCGACCTGTTTGCAACATTTGGCAAGGAACACCGGGCAAATGAGGGCGGCGTATTCACCGCTGCCGGCCGCTATGTGGAATTTGACGGCGCTGTCAACGAGGTCTACATCCCCGGCGACATGGCGTACTTCGACCGCTCCGGCGCGCCGGTGGTGCTGGAAATCAGCAAAGGCTTTTTCAACACCCCCCGCCGATCCAATGTAACCGCAACGCGCGACCTGCCGGCGAGGGAGGATCAGATCAGCTCCGCCGTGGACGCGGTGGGGGCGGCCTCGCTAAAGGAAATAGGATGGCGTTGCGCCGAATGCCTGATCCCCGCGGCAAAGGAGCTGATTGACGACGCGGAGGATTTGGAGGTGGTGGAACGCTTCGCCAAAGCCCTCGAAAATATGCAGCGGCACACCCTGCCGTCTCTCTACAAAGCCATGTTCGAGGCGGTGAAGCCCCCCGACCTGGAAGCCGCGACGGAGCTTGCCGTGGCGGTGGAGGATTACACCCTCGATGCCGAAACGAGCGGCCCGGAGGACTACGCACGGGAATACCTCTCCCGGCTGAAAGGCGGGGACGACAGGATCGACCTCTCCAAAATGGTCAACCCATACGCCCTGGGCGAACAGGTGATGAAGCTGGAGAACGCCACTTGGACTTCATACGGAGTCCTGGGGCGCAAGGACGGCGGGCCCATCCAGGCGCAAGCCGACCAACCGGGCATGGGAATGGAAATGAGGTGATGAGATGAACTTTTTTGAGCAGGAATTGCGAAAGCTGTTCGCAAACAGCACCGCGCTCACCGATCCCCGCTTTACCGGGCGGGTGTGCCTCGCCCGGCTGACCGATACCACGAATGTAAAGCTGGAATTTGTCACCCTCGAATATGCTGACAAATATGAGGCAATCAAAGCCACAATCATGAACCGGAGCGAGAGGCAGATCGACTCCACGGTGTTCCGCTTCACCGATATCCTCGGTAAAAAGGCGACGCCTAATTTCAAGGACAGGATGCCTCCACACATATGGCAAGAAAGCAGGGACCAATACGAATGGTACGCCTACAAGCCCACGCCGCGGGATTTTGAACAGATAACCGATACGGTGGACAGCTACCTCGAATTGTTCGGGGAACCCGTCCAGAGCCAGGGAATGAGCCAGCAAATGCGCTGATCATCAGAAAAACAGAAAAATAAACACGAAACGGCCGTCTGTGAAAGACGGCCCCGCCGCCCTCCACAGGCGGCTTTTTTCATGCCCGGAAGCCGGGAGAAAGGAGCCGGATGTGGAGGAAAAACTATTGAACTGCTTAAAAAGGCGGCACCGCGGACAGAGGAACGCGGTCAAAAGCCCCGCGCTGGAGGCGAGGTTTCATATTACCGGCAAGGAGGTCAGGGATACCGTCAACGCCCTCAGACGCGCGGGGCAGCCCATATGCAGCGATGAAAACGGCTACTACTACGCGGCAACGCCCCAGGAACTCGCCGCCACCATCCGTCAGCTATCGGGTCGCATCGCCGGGATCGCCGCCGCGCGGGACGGGCTGGTCGGCGCCTACCTGCGGTTTGCGGGGGGAGGTGACGGCGATCAATAGCTTCATGTCCTGGATCGGCGGCAAGATGGCCCTGCGGGAGATTATCGTCAGCATGTTCCCGCCTTTCTTTGAGCGGTACATCGAGGTATTCGGCGGCGGCGGCTGGGTGCTGTTTCACAAACAGCCCGGCCCGTTTGAGGTGTATAACGACTTCAACGGCCTGCTGACCAACCTGTTCCGGTGCGTGCGGGATAAGCCGCTGGAGCTGATCGAAACCCTTCGCTTCGTCCTCAACTCCCGCGAGGACTTTGAGATTACCCGCTCCGCCCTCGCGCGCGAAAGTCCCATGAGCGATGTGCAGCGGGCGGCGTACTTTTACCAGCTTATCCGCTACAGCTACGCCAGCGGACTGACCAGCTACGCCAGCCAGCCGCATGATATGTGGGCGAACTTCCCGCTGATAATGCAGGCCCACCGCAGGCTCTCCAAAGTGGTCATCGAAAACAAGGACTTTGAAAAGCTCATCCGGCAGTACGACCGCCCGGTGAGCTTTTTCTATCCCGACCCGCCCTACTACGAAACCGAGGGCTACTATCACAATGTCGGCGAGGATGGCTTCACGAAGGAGGATCATATCCGGCTGCGTGACACGCTGTTCGGTATCGAGGGGATGTTCCTGCTCAGTTACAACGATCATCCCTTTGTATGGGAGATGTACGACGCGCCCGGTATCTGGATTGTTCCCGTCAGCCGGATCAACAACATCAAGCAGCGGTACGACAACGGCTGCCAGTTTAACGAGCTTCTCATTTCCAACTACGACCCGGCCCAGCGGCAGCGGTTAATGCCGGAGCAGTTGAATCTATTTGAAACAGGAGGGATTGTGCCGTGAACATGGATAAAAACACATTCTGGCGGGTTATAGACGAGGTAAACAGCAAGGTTCCGGCAACAGACCAGGACGGGATCATTCAGGCGACAACGGAAAAGCTGTGCTTTGAATACAGCCAGCAGGAAATCGCCGTGTGGTCCAATTATCAGCAATACTACAGGGACCTTGCCGACACCAGCGGCCTGTTTGCGGCCTCCTGCTGCCTCAACGACTGTATGTCGGACGACGGCTTCAACGATTTCCGCATGTGGCTGATCTCCCAGGGCAAGGAGGTGTACCTGGCGGCGCTCAAAGAGCCGGACTCGCTGGCAAGGCTGGATATCCCGGCTGACACAACGAGGTTTGAGCCGTATGGCTATGTCGCATACGACGCCTATGACGCATGGGATATGCACGGGGACGTGTACGAGGAAAAGGACCGCAACCCGCTCACCGAAGCGCAGAAAGCGGATGTCCGGGCGGAGATCGAATACTACCCGCACCAGGTAACAATGGAGAATGCGGAATCACATCTGCCGAATCTTCGTGCCAAATATCTAAGACCGGACCAAAGTATTTTGTTGATCGATTACCAGCCGCGCTTCTCTCCTCCGCCTGATTCGCAAATACCCATGACTGAACTGGAAAAACTGAAAAACGCCGCCCTGCTGATCGAGGATATGACCGGATGCCGGTTTAAGCACTGTACGGGCGGCGCTTTTATCTATCCCGACACGGATGTGTATCTCGCCATTAATATGCGGCGGGAAGCGGACTACGGTACCAGGACGTACCACATATCCTTCGACGCCAACCTGCAGACGATGGGCAAGCCGATGGACGCTGTCGGAATGGCACGGCTCCAGCAGGAGGTTGGGGTGGCTCACGCTCTGCTCTCCGCGCTGGAGATAGAGGAATACACCCTGACGCCGGAGGAAATGGATGCGTTTAACGATTTCGTCCATGAACTGGATGAACGGCGGCAGGAGCAGGAAGAAACAAGCGGCCCCGTCATGGGGCAACCATCATTATAGGAGGGAAAAGCCATGAGTAACGTATATTTGAGCGCCACCGTAAACCCCGACGGCTCCCTGACCATCCCCGGCTTTGCCGTTCGCGGCCTGGGATACCTGCCGGGCGGCGAGGTCCACCTCGCGCTGCCCACGGAAATGTGCGCCCACGCCTGCGAGGACAGCGAGCTGCTGATCCGGCGTGTTTGCGACGATTACAGCGGCGAGGGTTATAGTACCGAGGGCAGCGAAATCAATATCCCTTTGGAACTGCTGAATGAGTCGGATATCCCGGCGGGGAACGAGATATCGGTGCTGTCCTGCTCCGGGATGCTGATCATCGCCGCCGTAAGTAACGGGCTGCAACGCGACCTGACGGACGAGCTTGGGTGCTTTATGGCCGAGCTTGGCTACGACCCGGAGAGCGTGGAAACGGTGCAAGCGGCCCTGCCGTTTTAGCGGAGGTGCGCCATGATTATTATAAAAGCGAAACTGACAAACCCTAAATCGCCGGATGCCGCGCCCGTGGACGTATCCTTCCCTATCACGGAATACGAGGATATCTACAGGACACTGGCCGGCGCCGGCATCGGCGGTCCCGTGGAGCAAGACTGCCGCGTCGCTGAAATCAGCGGGCCTTTTGAAGTCCTTTCGGCGCTGCGGGGGCAGGACGTCAATGTGGACGAGCTGGACTACCTCGCCAAGCGGCTGGAGAGCTTCTTTGAGCCGGAAGCCCAGCAGTTCGAGGGCACGGCGGCGGCCAGAGGGATTAGCAGTATTGAGGATTTCATCAACCTGACCTTCTGCTGCCAGCGGGCGACGGTGATCACGGATTTCTCCGACCTGCGGGCAATCGGCCGGGAGCATTACCTGAACAAAAACGGCGGCTGCGCCCCGGTCAGCGAGATGGAAGCACTTGACGCCGAGTGGGAGACGCGAGATCTCATTCAAAATGAAAACGGGACCGTCACCCCCTACGGCGTGGTTTATGAAAACGGCATGGAGCTGGAGCAGCTATACAACGGGCGGGAGTTTCCGGCATACCTGTACGATCACTGCGTCATGGCGGCTAAAGCGAAAAGTAAAACCGAGCCGGACACGGGAAGCACCTGGCTGTACCTGCCCATGCCGGAGGTGTGCGCGGAGCGCGCCCTGATACGCGGCTGTTTGAGCGAACCCGGCGATATCAGTCTTGACTATGAGGTGGTCAGTCTGTCCTCCGACGTCTTCCGCTGGATCGACCCGGCAACGGAAACGCCGGAGAGCCTCAACGAAATGGCCGGAGCCATCGCGGGGCTTGACAAAGGCGATACGGAAAAGCTCTGCGCCATCGCCGAATACGCCGAACCCGGCAGCGCAAAGGCGCTTCGCAATCTCGCCCAAAATACCGGCCTGTTCGATTATTACCCCGACACCTCCACCCCGGAGGAATACGGGCGCAAGGTCATCGCGGAATCCGGCTATTTCAAATATGACGCCGAGCTGGACGGCTTCTATGACTTTGAAAAGTATGGGAAATGGCGCATGGAGCAGGAGGCGGGCGAGTATATCGGCGGCGGATATCTCTGCTACCGGGGCTTCGTATCCATTGAGGAAGTCATGGCGGGCGTTTCGAGCGAACGGATGGACATAGCGGAAGCTCCCGGCATGGGCATGACGATGGGAGGGATGTGAGATGCGGGAAAATGAACGCTATACCGCCGCCGACTGCTCCGAAACCGGTTATGGAATGTCCATTGACGGCAAAGTGATCGTGGTCGGAACAAGCGTACTGCCGGATCACCACCCCGGCCAGCTCTTCTACTGCACGGGCGGCTTCGGCGCAAATCCAAACCCCAGCGGGCGCTCTGTGTTCGCCGTGTCCCTCTCCACCGGGGAGCACTGCCGCTGGTACCGAAACGATGTCCTCGGCGTCCTGAAGCCGGAGCTGTTGCCCGACAGCGCAAGGCTTTATCTATCCCAAATCCGGCCGGGCGGCGCGCGCGACGTCCAAAATCCCGAATACAGCGGATACTGCTTTCTCACGGACGGGCGGTACAGCGCCGGCGTGTGGCTGCGGGACGCGCGGGAGGCTGTGGAGTTTATGGAGATGCAGGCGCCCTACCAGCACCGCGTCCTAATCTGCGACCGGGATGATTTCGCCGTGATGGAGATGGTAGACGGCGAACTGATCTACCCCGCGCGGGAGGAACTGGAGGCGCTCCGGCAGAGCGGCGCGGAGCCGGAGCAGACAGGGGGAATGACCATGACATAGAAAAAGGAGGTGTGCGATGAAAAGCATCGAGATCAGAAACGGCTGTGTGTATTATTACGGAAACCCTGCCGGCTATATCGACCAGGATACCGCCGTCCTGGACAACCTGTTCCGCGGCGGGGAGCTGGAAAGCTGGATCGCCAAACGGAACCTCACTCCGCAATGGACGGACGGCGTGTACGACCGGCTGGCGAACGGTATCCCCACGCAACCGGGAGAAGCCCCCGCCCCGCTGAAATCCTGCCGGATCTGGCAGCTCAAGCCCGATGTGGACGTCATGATGAAGTTCGTCAGCTACGAGGAAGTGGCGGGCAGATTCGGGGAACCCGACCCGGAGAATTACAACCTTGCGTATGACGGCCAAATCGAAACAAACGATTTGGAGGCAATCTGGACAAAGTTCAATACCCAGCATCCTCCCGGCTATACCGGCCATTCCCTGTCCATGTCCGATGTGATAGAGCTGTATGACCACACCGGCAGCGAGTTCCACTATGTCGACCGCTTCGGCTTTCGGCAGATCGCCTTTGACGGGCCGGCGCCAGAGCAGGCGCACGGCATGACCATGAGCATGTGACCACCGGCAGCGGACGCTGCCATTTTTTATTGAAAGCACAGAAAAGAAAGGAGGAATCCCCATGCCGAAAACAGCAGCACGAACCGCGGCGCCGGAGAAACAGGAAACCAATTCCGCTCCCGCGCTCCCCATGCGGTACGACGTCCGAATCAACTCTCTTCAAATGAATGGTAATACAAAAGGCACCGCGACAGTCAACCTCAACGGCCAGTTTGCATTCCGCAATATCAGCATTATGCAAGGCAAAGAGAGCCTGTTTGCGTCCCCGCCCAGCTACAAAGTGTCGGAGAACAATTACAAGAGCCACTTTTTTCCCTGCACAAAGGAATCTCACGCAGAGTTTGAATCGGCTGTCCTGGAAGCCTACCGGCAGGCGCGCGATCACGGGACCAGCGGGCAAAACCAGGGGACCGCCGAGATACTCCCCCTGCAATACGACGTCCGAATCAACTCGCTGCATCCGGGCGGCGGCGCCTTGAAAGGCACGGCGTCGGTCAACCTGAACGGGCAGTTCGCCATCCCCAGGGTCAGCATTATGGAGAGCAGCAAGGGGCTGTTCGTTTCAATGCCCGGTTTCCGTGGCAGGAACGGGCAGTTCAAGGATTACTGTTTCCCCTGCACAAAGGAATCCCACGCAGAGTTTGAATCGGCTGTCCTGGGCGCTTACGAGCAAGCCCTCACACAGAGCCAGGAATCAGGCCAGCAGATGGGGGACGGCGACCCTTTTGCGGGGCAGGCGCCGAACAGCGCGCCTGAGATGCGGATGTAACACCAAATAAATTAATATACATGGAGGAATGCACTCATGAGAAAGCTCTTTACCCGCTTCAAAGAATCTATTCAGAAAAATACAGCCGTCAAAATCCTGACGGCTGTGGCGGTCGGCACCCTCGTCATACTCGGAGCCATGCGCGGTAGAACCGCCGCCGTAAGGCGCGCGCTGGCGAACAACTCCGGGGAAGGATACATTGACACGGCCATAAAAATTTTGCTGGCTGTTGTCTTGGGCGCCTTGCTGTTGGCGGGGCTGTACGCCCTGTTCGGAGATACCGTCCTGCCCACGCTGGTCCGCCGCATCCAGGAGATGTTCAACTACAACGGTTGATGCTGCCGTCAGCCCTCTGCCAAAATAGAAAGGAGATGCTGTCTATGAATTCAAAGCAAATCTGGAACCAGGCCAACGAACAGCGGGAGCTTATCCGTTCGATATACCATGCGCTATGCGAAGGCAGAGACATCGATGCCGGGATGAACCAACTCAAGCAGCGTATTCCCTGCCTGTATGGTGTTGATGCCGACCGACACGCCCTGGTGTTCCAATCCGGCGATGAAGGGATGATTGCCTTGTTGGTCGAGGAACAGGGCGACACATTTGCGCTGGCGCTCACCGGGAATATCGAGCTTGACGGCCAAGAGGGTACCGGGATGGAAATGAAAGGACTGTAGGTCAAAGCAGGGAGGAACACTGACGCGGCGTTGCCATCAAAAGGGCCGCCGCTCCTATTCGCAGAAGAATGTACCAAGTATAGAAGGAGGACAACGATATGCCAAGAGGAAGGCCAAGAAACAACCCTACACCGGAACTCACTCCAGAGGAACAGGCCCTGCGTGAGCAGACTCCCCCCGTGGAGCCGGAGCTGGAAACGCCCAGTGCGGAGCAAACCGCCGCAGGCGAAACCCCGGCGCAGGAAGAACAGGTTCCGCATGAGCAGACTCTCCCCGTGGAGCCGCAGCAGGAAACGCCCGGCCCGGAGCAAACCGCCGCGGCCGAAACCCCGGCTCAGGAGGAACCCGCCCTGCAGGATCAGCAGACCCCCGCGGGGCCGGAACTGAATGAAGAACCCCTGACTCTGGCGGAATACCTCATCGATTCTGTCAGGGAGTTTATGCGGGATTTCGGAATTAACGGACACTCCCCGGAATCGGTCTATGCCGCTATTATGGGGAAAGCTGATCAATTCCGCGCTGATCAGCCTGTTCAGTCAGAACAGCAGGAACGGAGCGAAAGTCCAATGGAACCGGCCATCCCGCTGGGTGTGCGGATCAACTCGCTGGAGATGGACGGCGATACCCGCGCCTTTGCCGCCGCCGAATACGGCGACCTGACCATCAACCGGATCAGGGTTAAGCAGGACGAGTACGGAACGCTGTCGGTCGCAATGCCCAAGTTCCGTCAGACCGGCGGCTGGAAGGAAACCTGCTCCTTCAATACGGTGGAAGCCAGAAACCGGCTGACCGGCGCGGTTTTGGACTCCTATGAGCAGACGCTGGCGCAACTTCAGGGACAGACCCAAACGGCAGCGGACGCGCAGGAACTGGAGCAGGTCGACGGGCCGGAGGAAGGCCCCGAATTTGAGGAACCCGGACAGAGCGGTCCTGTCATGGGCATGTCCCAATGGTGAGGACGCTGATCCCGCCGATTCGCCCCATACCGCTGCCAATCGTGACGATATTGCCGCCGCTTGTGATGCAGGCGGTCTTTTTTATCGCGCTGCTGGCCACGGCGTCGGTGTTCGACATCCGCAAAAAGATCATACCGGACAGTATATGCGCGCTGATCGCGCTGACGGGGCTGATATATTTCAGCCCCGTCCGGCTGTTCGGGATACTGGCGGCCCTGCCGCTGCTGATCGCCGCCCTGTGCAAACAGGGCGGCATCGGCGGCGGGGATATCAAGCTGACGGCGGCCTCCGGCCTTGTGCTTGGATTTGAGGGTGGTATCTCAGGACTCGCCATCGGCCTTGCCGCCATGCTCCTCTTTTACGCGGGAAGCGAAATAGCCCGGTGGCTGCGGAAGGGTGAAAAGAAAAGCGGGCGGGCTTCGCTGCCACTGGCCCCCTTTCTCTCCATCGGTTTTATTGCCGTGTATACACTGAATTTCGCGGGTCTTTGACCTGTTAAGGAGGTTATCAGAACTATGAGCTTATTCAAAAACAGGACGGTGATCGGCGTCCTGTGCATCCTGCTCTCCCTGGCGATCTGCTTCGGCGTCGCGCCGCTCTTCAATAAAAGCGTCAGCCAAAAAACGGAGATCGTCCGTGTGACAAGGGAAATCCGGGCCGGCGACATGATCACGGCCGACATGGTACAGACGGTGGAGGTGGGCGGGTACAACCTGCCGGACGGCGTCATCCGGCAGCTCGACACCGTCCTCGGCAAATACGCCGCCGCCGACCTTGCCGTGGGGGATTACATCCTCGCCCCCAAGCTCTCCGACGTACCCGCCGCCGAAAACGCCTACCTGTACAGCCTGGACGGAACCCGGCAGGCCATATCGGTGACGATCAAATCCTTTGCAAACGGGCTCTCCGGCAAACTGCAGAGCGGGGACATCGTCAAGGTGATCGCCGCCGATTACAAAAAGCAGGGCGTGACGGTCATTCCCCCGGAACTACAGTATGTGGAGGTGATCAGCGTGACCGCCAGCTCCGGCTACGACGCCAATACCGGGGAGAAGAATGAGGATGACGAACGCGAGCTGCCCTCCACCGTCACGCTGCTGGTAACGATAGAGCAAAGCAAGGTGCTGGCCGAGCTGGAGGCGGACGGCAAGCTCCACCTTTCCCTTGTCTACCGCGGCCAGCCTGAAAACGCCGCCCTGTTCATCGGGGCGCAGGACGCGGTCATCGCGGAGCTGTACCCGGACGAGGAAGAAACGGAGGATGAGAGCGCCGGCGAACAGGCGGACAGCGGCGGCGCGGATGAGCCGGAATCCTCCGGGGCCCCCGCGGAAGGCGGGGACGAATGATGCTGAACTTCAAAAAGGGCGGCATATTTTCAAGAGGCGGCAACACGGCAGACGAACCGGAGGTCAAGGATGAGGGCGGCGTGCTGGCTGTTTGGGGCAGCCCCGGCAGCGGCAAAACCACCGTGGCGGTAAAGATCGCCAAGCATCTGGCGGCGGGGCGCAACAATGTGGTCCTTCTTTTGTGCGACATGACCGCCCCCATGCTGCCCTGCATCTGCCCGACCTCGGAGCTGGAATGCGAACGGTCGCTGGGGAGCGTCCTCGCCGCCGCCCATGTGAGCGAAAACCTCGTCAAGCACAACTGCGTCACCCACAAGCGGCTGTCTTATCTGACCATGCTGGGAATGCTGAAGGGCGAGAACGAGTACACCTACCCGCCCTACTGCGAAACCCAGGCGCGGGAGCTGATCGAATGCCTGCGGGAGCTGGCGCCCTATGTGGTGATCGACTGCGGCTCCTACATCGCCAACGACATCCTCTCGGCGGTTGCCCTGATGGAAGCCGACTCGGTTCTGCGCCTGGCGAACTGCGACCTTAAATCGGTCAGCTACCTCTCCAGCCAGCTCCCCCTGCTGCGCGACAACAAATGGGACGCCGACAAGCAGTACAAGACAGCCTCCAACCTGCGGCCCAATCAGGCCGGGGAGCATATCGGGCAGGTGCTGGGCAGTGTGGCGTTTAAGCTCCCGCACTCGCCGGAGCTGGAGAGCCAGTATCTGGCCGGGAACCTCCTCGCCGACCTCTCCATGAAGGACAGCCGAGGATTCCGAAAAGAAATTGAGAAGATATGCCGGGAGGTGTTTGGGTGTTAGGCCAGAAAAGGAGCGCATCCTTGTTTGCGCCGGAGGAACCGGCTGTACCACAGGAGCCGGTCATAGTACCGGAACCCAATATAAGAGAAGAAGAACAGCCCGTCTCTCCGCTGGAGCAAAGTATCCGTCCGGACGCGCCTCCCGCGCCTCCCGCCATACCTCCCGCGACAGAGGACGAGGACGACGATCCGCCCCGCAGGACGCTGTCCGGTCAGGGCGCCGCCACGCAGCGGGCACACTCCCTGTTCTTCACGCCGGAGAACGACGGCCGGGATTTTGGCTCGGTGCTGGCCGATGTGCAGGAATATGTCTCGTCGAAGTATTCCACTCTGATCACGGACGGCGGCGACGGGGACGCCAAAGAGCAAATCAAGCGGTATATCGGCAAGTATGTGCAGGACCACCGCATCGCCGTCCAGGGACTTTCCGGTGAGAAGCTGGTGGACGCCCTCTACACCGAGATGGCGGAGTTCGGTTTTTTGACCAAGTATATCTTCGGAACCGGCATCGAGGAAATCAACGTCAACTCCTGGCGGGACGTCGAGGTGCTGTACTCCACCGGAAAACTCGTCAAGCTGGAGGAACGGTTCGACAGCCCCGACCACGCCGTCAATGTGATCCGCAGGATGCTGCACGTTTCAGGCATGGTGCTGGATAACGCCAGCCCCGCCGTGCTGGGGCATCTCTCCAAAAATATCCGTATCGCGGTCCTCAAAACCCCGCTGGTGGACGAGGATGTGGGGATAACCGCCTCTATCCGCATCGTCAACCCGCAGAGCATGACCAAAGAGGACTTTGTGCGGGGCGGCACGGCCACGGAGGAAATGATGGATTTCCTCTCCGAGTGTCTGCGTTATGGAATCAGCATCTGCGTCGCCGGCGCCACCGGCTCCGGCAAGACCACGGTGGCCGGCTGGCTGCTGACCACCATCCCCCACAACAAACGCATCTTCACCATAGAAAACGGCAGTCGTGAGCTTGACCTGGTGCGGGAGAAGGACGGGCGGGTGTGCAACAGCGTCATCCACACCATCACCCGCGAGTCGGATAATGAGAAGCAGAACATCGATCAGGACACGCTCCTCGACATGGCCCTGCGATTCCACCCCGATGTGATCTGTGTGGGCGAGATGAGAAGCGCCGAGGCGTACACCGCCCAGGAAGCGGCCCGAACCGGACACGCGGTGCTCTCCACCGTTCACAGTAATAGCTGCGAGGCCACCTGGCGGCGCATCGTCACGCTGTGCAAGCGCAAATACGACATGGCGGACGATACCCTGATGGATCTGGTGAGCGAGGCGTTTCCCATCGTGGTATTCGCCAAGCAATTGGAGAACAAGGAGCGCAAGCTGATGGAGATCATGGAGTGCGAGATACTGCCGGACGGGACGCGCCGCTACAATACCCTCTACCGCTACAATATCACCGAGAACCGGCTGGAGGGCGGAGAGTTTATCATCGGTGGCCGCCATGAAGCGGTGTCCCCGATCTCCAACGGGCTGCGAAAGCGGTTTATGGAAAACGGAATGCCGCAGGACGTCCTCGAAAAGCTGGCAGGCAGTACGCCGCCCGCTCCCGAAGCCCTCAATGGAAAGGAGGCTGAATCCGCATGACCAGTATGCTGCTTGTGGCCTGTATCGGCATGGCCGCGGGCTTTTTTATTCTGCTCCGGCTCTCGCCGATGGAGCTGACGGAATCTGTGTTCCGCAGCCTGACGGCAAAGCCCCGGAGCCTCAAGGACGATATCAACGAAACCACCCGCAGGAAGAAGAAGTCGGTCATCCGCAGGGAGATTGCCGATGTGCAGAACATCCTGAAAATGACCGGGCGGGAGCGGACCTTCCCGGCGATCTGCGCCCTGTCCCTGCTGCTGTTCGTGGCGGGGGCGGCGGCCGCCATCCTGCTGGGCAACCTCTTCCTGGTGCCGGTGCTGGCGGCGGGGATGATGTTCGTGCCGTTCTGGTATGTCAAGCTGACCCAAAGCCACTACAAGAAGGCTATCGCGGGGGAACTGGAAACAGCGCTCAGTATCATCACCACGGCCTATCTGCGAAACGAGGACATCCAGACCGCCGTGGAGGAAAACCTCGGCTACCTGAACCCGCCCGTCCTCTCTGTTTTTCGGGATTTCCTCGCCAGGATACGGCTGGTCGACCCCGATGTGTCGGCGGCCCTGCAGGACATGAAAACCAAGATCGAAAACGAGGTGTTCCGCGAATGGTGCGACGCGCTGACCGCCTGTCGGCATGACCGCGGCCTCAAGACCACCCTCACGCCCATCGTGGCGAAGCTCAGTGACATGCGGATCGTCAATGGTGAGCTGGAAAACCTGATCACCGAGCCGCGCAAGGAATTCATCATCATGCAGATTCTGGTGGTGGGCAATATCCCGCTGATGTATTTTCTAAATCAAGACTGGTACGACACGCTGATGCACACCCCGTCCGGCCAGATCATCCTGGCGGTCTGCGCGGCGGTGCTGTTTATTTCCACGGCCTTTGTGATCAAGCTGACACAGCCCATCGAATACAAACGATAAGGAGGAATCCCTATGGCAATATGGCTGTTATTTTTCGGGGTCCTCCTCGCCGGAGGGCTGTTTTTTATCCTCGCGGACATTCTCAGGCTGCCGACCCTCGCCACACAAAAGGCGATGCTCTCGGCAGGGCGGCAGGCGAAGGTCAAGACCAAAACCCTCGAAGCCCTGATGATGGGATGGGCGGTGAAGCTCTCCCGCCTGATCCGCATGGACGAGTACAAGCGCCACCGGATGGCAAATACCCTGAATGCAGCGGGGCTGGACATGACGCCGGAGCTGTTCACGGCTTACGCGCTCACAAAGTCCGGCTGCATCCTGCTGGCGGTCATCCCCTGCCTGGCTGTCCTGCCCCTGCTGGCGCCGGTGGTGCTGATCCTGGCGATCCTCACATATTTCAAAGCCACGCAGAGCGCGGACGAGAAGCTGAAGGCAAAGCGGGAGGAAATCGAACAGGAGCTGCCCCGCTTCGTGGCGACCGTCACGCAGGAGCTGAAAGCCAGCCGCGACGTACTGGGCATCGCCGACCACTATAAGCAAAACGCCGGCGAGGTCTTTGCCGCCGAGCTGGACATCCTGGCGGCCGATATGCGCTCCGGCTCCTACGAGGCGGCGCTGACCCGGTTCGAGGCGAGAATCAACTCGCCCCTGCTTTCGGACATCGTCCGGGGGCTGATCGGCGTCCTGCGGGGCGACGACGGGGCGATGTATTTCCAGATGCTCTCACACGATATGAAGCAACTGGAGCTCCAGCGGCTCAAGGCGAAGGCCATGAAGATACCGCCCAAAATCCGCGTGTTTTCCTTTATGCTGCTGATGTGTTTCCTGTTCACCTACCTCGCCATCATTGTCTTTGAGATCATCAATTCCCTCGGCGGGATGTTTTAAGGAGGACTCGGTATGAATGTAAAAGATTTTATCACCCAACATCCCGGCGCGACTCTGGACATGATGACGCCGGGCGGGTATGTTTATCTGACACCGGAAAAGGCACAGGCCCTGCTGGAAGGCGAACGCACCACAGGGCATCCCGGCAGCCCAGAATACGCGATGGAAATCCCTGCTGAAGAACTGTTGTCACAGCACATTCACAGCGCCAATTATTCTAAAGGCGCGTGGCATATGCTGACCAATTACGACCAAGAGGAAAGGCAGGATGCTGGGCTGGAAATTGATGCCGGAATACGGAAACAAGATGTTCAGCTCCGGCTATTTGAAAAACTGGATAAAGAATATGCCGCGATGGTTAACGGATGGATGGGGCTGGAACCATCCATCCTGATCGAGCAGGCGGAGCAGATCGCGGCCATTAAAATGGTATACGATGAACTGAAAAGCGGCGAATACATTGACGGGCACATGGATGAGTTGGAGCATCTCCTGCGGTTTGAAAATCCGCTGGAGGCCCTGCGGGACGAATACATCCGGCAGGACACTCCTCAGCAGTACATCATGGACACCACGCTGTGGGAGCTAATGCAGAGCCAGCCCGACATTGAGCAGGAGGATGCACCGGAAGTGGGCGGCTGTGTCCAGGGAATGCAGTTCCAGTAGTGAAGGAGGTGGCATATGGAAAAGAACGAAATTGTGGAACAGCTTCGGAAAAAGCTGGGCAAAAATTATGCCCAATTCACCTTGGAGTGGCTTGCCATGACTCCGTCCGAGTTGATCGGGAAAGCGGAGGAAATCGCGGCCACCAAACAGGTGTTGAAAGAATTGGACAGCGGTGGGTACTCTGCTGACCATCTGGAATATCTCCTGCGCTTCGCAAACCCGCTGGAGGTGGTTCGGGATCAGTGGCTGGAGGAACAATCCCTGCCTGTTTTGGATGAGGAAATGTCCCACGCGCTGTGGAATATTGCGGACAAACAGAGTACCGAGGTGGACTATGAGCTGGACGAAGGCTACAAGCCGCCCGGCATGGAACAGGGGGTGACAATGTGCTGAAAGCCCTGAAATCGAAGCGCGGCGAGGGATACATCGACGTGTGCGTCCTGGTGCTGTGCGCCATGCTGGTGATCGCGCTGGCCGTGCGGGTGTTCCCGGTCTTTATAGCCAAGCAGCAGCTCGACACCTTTGCGACCGAGCTATGCCGGGAGGCGGAAATCGCGGGGCGCGTGGGAACCGAAACCAACCGCCGCGAACAGCTCCTGCGGGAAAAGACCGGGATCAATCCAACGGTTTCGTGGTCCAGAACGGGCAGAATACAGCTCAACGAGGAATTCACGGTCACTGTCACGCTCCAGACCAATATCGGATTGTTCGGCGGCTTTGGCTCTTTCCCCATAACCCTGCGGGCGGAGGCAGGTGGCAAAAGCGAGGTGTACTGGAAATGAACCGTATCAAGAGAATCCTAAAGGATCGGAGCGGCGCCGGTTTCCCGCTGATCGTAGCCATCACTCTGGCGCTGGTCATCATTTTTGCCGGAATCTCCGAGTACCTGCGGCTGCTGATCGTCGCGCAGGGGGTTCGGGACGCGGTGCAGAGCGCGGTAATCGCCACGGTGACCGAGAATTACGACGACGTCTACCACGGTGTGCGCGAAGGCTACAGCGGCGCCTACCAGCCGATGGCTTCGGATTTTGAGGAAAGCCTCGACTACGGCGATATCTACAGCCGGCTGGACGGCGTCCTCGGACTTTCCCGGAGCGGAGGGTACCATGTGAAGCCAACCGCGGACGGCGGGATGGAGTTCCGGGTGTGGGGGCTCTCGGTGGATATTCAAAACGCCCCGTTCGCCGCGGGCGACTCGGCGTCGGACCGCTTCGTTGCCGACTGCGCCATAGAGCTGGAGGTGCCGGTGTCGTTCGGCGGCAGGCTGCTGCCGCCAATGCGGATCACGGTCAAAACCAGCGCCGGCTATACGCCGAAATTTTAGACAGGGCATGGTTTTTTATAAAAAAGGTCTGGACATTTTCGCCCTCTTATGGTAGGGTGAGGCTCAAATAGAGGAAAAGGTAAAATTTCACAGATACAGGAGGAACCGCTATGAAAAACAGAACAAAAAAATGGCTGCTCGTAGCCGGATGCCTTGTGATATGCGCCGTGTTGGTGGCGCTGATCGGGAACAGCTTTATAAAGGAACCCGTTCAGGATGATCCGCTCCCGGTTTTGGAGGACACGCCGGGCGGCGTCACGGTAGACCCCGGCACAGAAGGGAGCGGCGCGGACGCCGGCAAGGATGATCCACCCACCGTTGTTGTGGTGAAGCCGGAAACGCAGACTCCCGCGGGTGGCGGCGCGGTGTCCACCGGAACCGAGCAGACCATCCAGCCGGACGTCAGCAAGCCGGAATATGACGAGGAAACGCTAAAGGACCCGACCAAGACGCCGGACGGCCAGCCGGTCAGCGAACCGCCCCAGGCAGTAGACCATGACTCGGTCACTCCCCCTCCGGCAACTGAAAAACCGACAGGCGGCGGCACATCGGGAGGGCTCCCCGGCTTCGATAATGTGCCGCAGGGCGGAGCAAATCAGGTGATACCGGCGGATGATATGTACGAGAATGGCAATAAGATCGGGATCATGGACTGACAGGAAAAATATAGGCAAAGGAGAGGCATGGCATGGCGCCGTGCCTTTTTCGTTTGCCGGAAAGGGAGCGTATGAAACAACACCGAATCGCCGGCGTACTGCTGGCGCTTTTTTTGTGCATCATGACGCCGCTTGCCGCTTACGCCGAAGGCGATCCCAACATTGATTCGGGTGGCGGCGGGATGGGCAGCGGCACCTCACAGAATTATTGGAATCCCGGCAATGACGGCGTCCGGGTCACTGTGGTCAGGGCAAGCGACCACGCCGTGGTCACTACCCCAATAGATCTGACAAATAAAAACCCATCCGCTTCGCTTTATCATTTCGGCAAGGTGAGCAAGATTCAATATAATAACGGTACAGGGCTTTCGCCAATACAAGGCAGTTACACTTGTATCAAACCGAGTCAGGCATTGCCGCGTATTATCCCGTCCGGCTCTGATGGCAACAATATTGATGCCATCAGAAGCTATTTCACGGACGAACAGGTTATCCGTTCAATTGCCAATATAACCGGAATGAACTACGAAGTGTTAATCGGCGGGGATTACAAGTTGCTGTTGGAGCCACTTGCCTACTTTAAGTTCCAGGGCGTAGATGTGGCGATGACCGCCACCGAATCCGCCCTGTACGATGAGATACTCAGCGGCGGACTGCGGAGCAAAATGCTGTCCCTCTCCCACAAGAACCTGCCGCTGGCAATGTTCCTCGAAACCTCCGACCTGGGCTACCCGGCGTGGTCGGGCAGCCGCACCAGCGCGGCAAGCAACGCCGACATCAAGTCCTCGCTGGGGCTGGGCATCGTCCGCTTTGAGGAACAGCCGGAGGAAATCGTGCTGGAAACCTACGACTACGAATACCGGGTGAACACGCAGGTCATCACCTCCGTGTGGGTCATCGGCGGCCAGTCCGATCCCGACAACCCCGCCAGGGCGACATTCAATATCGGCGGCACGGCATACTCCGCAGGCAATATCTACTACCCGTCCGGTGACTCCCAACTCGCCTGGGTGCGCTGGACGACGCCGGCCACCCCGCAGGACATGGTGATCACCGTGAGTGTTTCCGGTCCCGGCTCGGCGCAGGCAACCATTAATGTCAAGATCGTGGATTTGGACAAGAACCCGCCGCCCAATCCGGTGGCAGACGACCGTAACGACTCGTTCACCCACGCCTCTGTCCCCGGCCGGCCGCAGACAACCTTGGCCAACTGGGGCGTGTGGCGCCCCTGGTGGCAGGAGTATTGGGTGTGGCATTCGGGAGGCGAGGACGACGACGGATACTGGTGCGATCATGGCTGGTGGGAGTTTGACTTCGACCGCTACTCCGCCAGTCTGACCGCCACGATGACCATCAAGACGGATGACCACAACCCCACCGCCAGCGGCAGGACGATGAAGTCCGGGTATGGGATCAACCAGACCGTGACGGCAAATGTCAGCTCCAGCCAGAGCAGCGCGGTCACCCCGGCGCAGAACGCCGTCAGCTATTTCCCGGAGTTCCGCTACGAGCAATTCTGGCGGCTGCTGGACAGGACGGTCAGCGGAAACAGCTCCCAATTCCAGTTCAAGAGCAACAGCTACTCGACCTATAAGAACCGGACACATTTCACACCCATATGGATGCCGGACGGGGCTTACACCGTCAACACCTGGCTGATCGACTGCTGGACTCCCGCGGGGATGCTGTCGATGAACCTGACCGACAGCCTGACCATCCGGGGATCGCTGTGGGACGATTGGCATATCGCTCCACTGAAGCCATAGGAAAAACAGAAAAAGACAAAGCCGCGGGGAATATAATCTCCCGCGGCTTTACTATTTCAACGCAAGAAAGGTGGCATTTATTAATGAAAAAGTATAGGAAAGCCCTCTGCATTCTCTGCCTCACCCTTGTCCTCTGCTGTCTGTTCAGCACGGCGGCGTTCGCGGCCGGAACCGGCGATGTGGCGGGCGCGATTGAGGGCACATGGCAGGACGCCTCCGGCCAGATTAAACAGGTGGTCAACAATGTGGTGTTTCCGGTGATCGACCTTGTTCTGGCGGTGTTTTTCTTTGCCAAGCTGGGGATGGCGTATTTTGACTATCGAAAGCATGGCATGTTTGAGTGGACGGCTCCGGCCATCCTGTTCGCCTGTCTGGTCTTTACCCTGACCGCTCCGCTGTATATTTGGACGGTCATCGGGATTTAGGGGAAAATAGCATGGTCACGTTGCAGGAATTAAGAGCGATGGTCTTGGAGGTTTTAGCAGACAACAAAACCCATACAAGGCAAGAGCTAATAACTAAGGCTCAAGAAAAATTTGATATCGATTTTTACGATGCGGACCAGAGAACAACATCTGCAATAGTCTTTTTATTAAAAAAGGGCGCTTTAGCCAAACTGGAGAAGGGAGTTTATCAACTGCAATGCGAATTACAGGAAACAAAAGCGAGTGATCATTCAGGCAAAAATCTGCCGGAGCAGACGGCTCCGAACACCCTGCTGGGGCTGATGCGCTCCGGCGTTTCTTTTTACAATGTTATCCTGCGATCCACCTTCGCCGATGCCCCCGGCTTTGACTGTACAACGATGTGCAAGTGCATTAATAACCAAATTCAGGAGTTGAGCCGGTCAACGCTGGAGAAACACGATCTCTCTGAATGGGTGGATGTGCTTACGGCGCCCATTGAAAAACTATCACCGGGCAGGCATAACATGACCTTCATCCTACGGGATATCGATGAGCAAAGGGTTGCGGATTTTGCGGAAGTGATGACAGGTTATGAAGCGCAGGAGAAAGCCCTGACGCAAAATCTGCCCGAACCGCAGCAGTGGACGCACATGCCTTATTAATTACCATACCACAGGGGGCGGGGCCGCACTCCTTCGCGGCTCCGCTTGAAAATGAAAAACCAATGAACGGAGAATAAAAATGCAGAAAGAACAATCACTGCCAACCGTAGCAGTATACGCAATCCGGCGTGGCATGGAGTATTGTGCTTTTTATACAGAACACGCAGGGGGATTCAGCTATCCCTACGCCGCTCTCCAAAAGCTGGATCTCCTCGCAAAAGAAAATCCAAAAGCCACAGTCATTGAGCTTGCGGAAATGCTTGTGGGGAGCGACAGCTTTCCTCCCGAAGCACAAGGGAAAACGCTTCTCCGCCCGATATCCGGTGCAGAAGCACAACGACTCCTGGACACCTTTGGAAAGAGCGACAGCATCCCTTTTCATATCCAGCTCGACCTTGATGACAAGGATATCATCTTCGGATTTAACAGCCGTTGCGTTCAGTTCCCTCATGTTTATTACAAGGTGCCGGTGTATGGCAGGATCAATGAAACCAGCCAGCTATGCCTGGCAATAGACCAGTTTGAAAAAATGGAACGGGGAGAAGAATGCGTCAGCGCCATCATATCCACATACAATGATCCTGCCGACTGTTTCTCCATGTTCAAAACAAGCGGCTGTTCCAGCGGCGATATCGAAGCGTATTACAAAATGGCGTTCGAGGAATACACGGAATATCTGCAAAGCGAACAGGAGCAGGAGCAGGGGCAGGGTCTTTCGATGAATCAGCAGATGTAGTGGAATATATAAGACATCGGAGGCGGGGCCGCGCAGAAGCGAGGCTCCGCCTCTTTTTGCGCGTCCGCGCCTCATGCGAAAGGGGTGAAACCACCAATTGTTTATATGGGATTTTGTTTTTTCAAGCGTCATGGACGAGATCATCGAATGGTGCTACGGCCAGGTGGTCGGATTTTTCGGCAATTTTTTCTCCAGCATGGGCAACATGGGCGTCGACCTGTTCGCGCTGGATGCCGTGCAGGGGATCGTCCTGTTTTTCAGGTATCTCGGCTGGGCGCTCTTTGGGATCGGGCTCGTGGTCGCTGCCTTTGAGGTGGGCATCGAGCATCAGTCCGGCCGTGGGAATTTCAAAGACGCGGGGCTCAACGCCATCAAGGGCTTTATGGCGGCCTCTCTGTTTTCCATTGTGCCGATTGAGCTCTACAAGCTGGCCGTCAACCTGCAGAGCAGCCTGACGGGCGGCCTGACCAACTTCGGCAATGTGGATGCTCTCGCTAACAGCGTTCTCGACGCCATCGGAACCTTTGAAGTCACCTTTAACAACTACAACCCGATCACCATGCTGTTTGTCGTGATCCTGATGGGCTACGCGGTGATCAAGGTGTTCTTTGGCAACCTGAAGCGCGGCGGCATCCTGCTGATCCAGATCGCGGTGGGCAGCCTGTATATGTTCAGCGTCCCCAGGGGCTACATCGATGGGTTTCTGCAGTGGGCCAAGCAGGTCATCGGCCTGTGCCTGACCACCTTCCTGCAGGCGACCTTCCTTACAATCGGGCTGCTCGTCGTGCCGCAGCACCCCATCCTGGGGCTCGGCTTGATGCTCTCAGCGGGAGAGGTGCCGAGAATCGCCGGGGCGTTCGGGCTTGAAACCGCGACGAGGGCCAACATCATGAGCGCCGTCTACACGGCGCAGGCGGCGGTCAGCACAACCAAAATGATTACACAGGCGGTGGCGAAATGACAGAAAAGAAACTGATATATATCGCATCCCCCTATGCCGGCGATGTGGAGCGCAACATGGAGTTCGCCCGCGCCGCCTGCCGTTATTGCATCGCGCAGGGGCACACCCCGGTGGCCGTCCACCTCCTCTACACGCAACTGCTGGACGATGCCAATCCCGCCGAACGGGAAACCGGGCTGAAGCTCGGCCATCATGTTCTGGAACGCTGCGACGAATTGTGGTGCTGCGGCGACCGGATCAGCGCCGGCATGAGCGCCGAGATCGGCGAGGCCGGCAAGCTGGGCAAACCGATCCGTCAGGTACCGGAGGCGATGATCCTCGGCGCGCAAAAGCCCACCTACGCGGTATGGGCAAAGGCCCGGCCGGACGGCCCGCTTGCCGGACAAGCGGGCTTTTTATGTGAAAACAGAACGCTCCTCACTTTTTCCTCGCTGAAAAAAGCCGAAGTCCGTGCCGGAGATATCCGTAACCTGTGCCTGAACAACGCTCCCGCCGCTGAATTTGAGTGCGTGGAGTACCCGGATAAGTATGCCTCCAGAGGCCGGATGCACCTGGAAACGCTCAGGGATTTGGACATGGTTCCCGCCTTTGACCCGAACAATTTCGAGATCAGGAGCCGGGCGTACGGCACGACCGGGGGCCAGTGCATGGTGGGAACCGTTCAGTTTTACCTGCCCGATCTGGACAAATCCGTATGGGTAAACTGCAATGACGAGTCTGTGGTCGTTTCCTCCGCAGACCATGTCTGGAACGAAGATGGAAGCGATAGCTGGGAACGATACGAAGATGTCTGTTTATATTCGGCGGAGTTTGATCATGAGCTGCCGGAGGACGCGGAGCCGTGGCTCCCGATGATCAAGGAAGCCCTGGCATATACCATTGAGCAGGAAACCGCCCGCCATTCCTTCTCCCTGCCGGTTGTGTGGCTGCCGGAATCCGTCCGCCAAAACGCGGAGCCGGAATATCTTGACTGGTTGATGGAGCAGGGAAAGAAAATAAGCATCGCTGAAGAAGGCCGGATTGTTATCGACGAGGCATACCCTCAAAGCGGTCAATCCCAAATGGGCATCCGCCCAATGGGGCTTTAGCAATGCTGACGCTGGGGAGCCTTTTCGATGGGATCGGCGGGTTTCCCCTGGCGGGAGCGCACAACGGAATTACACCCCTGTGGGCAAGCGAGATCGAAGCCTTTCCCATCGAAGTGACAAAACTGCGGTTCCCGGAGATGCGCCACTTCGGGGACATCACAAAGCTGGACGGCGCGAAGCTGCCGCCCGTGGACATTATCACGGGCGGCAGCCCATGTCAGGATCTTAGCGTGGCAGGCCAGCGCGCCGGGCTTGCCGGCGAACGCTCCGGCCTGTTCATGGAACAGATCAGGATCGTAAAGGAGATGAGGCGCGAGGATGAGCGAAATAGCAGAACAGCTCACGCTGTTCGACCCCGATACATGGTGTGGGAAAACGTCCCCGGAGCTTTCAGCTCCGCGGACGGAGAGGACTTCCGCGCGGTCCTTGAAGAAACCTGCCGAATTGCGGACGGCGGAGTATCTGTACCTCGACCTCCGTCCGGGGTATGGAAGCCTGCTGGGGCCATACTGGGAGATCAATTCTCCGTTGCTTGGAGAGTATTGGACGCTCAATACTGGGGCGTCGCCCAACGCCGCAAAAGAATCTTCCTTGTCGCAGATTTTGCAGGGCACAGTGCCGGAGAGATACTATTTGAGCAGGACCGCCTGTTTGGGAATCCTGCGCCGGGCGGAGGCCCGCGGCAAGGAGCTGCCCCCGCAGCTCCGGCAGGCGCTGGAGATACAGGCGGGGATTGCCTGACCCCCTGGGATGTGCAGAGCCGCCGCGTGTTCACGGAGGACGGCAAGTGGCCGGCCCTCTACGGTGGAGAAGGCGGAGGGCACGGGTATATAAAGGCAGAAAAAAAACAGGAGGAACCGATAGGCTTTGACGGCTACAACGGCGACCTGACCGGAGATAAAGCCGCGACGCTGGGCGTCAATTGCGGCATGTCAACCGGAAGGAACGGCGTGATTAACGGCGGGCAGCCTATGGCATTCGCAGCCAACCAGCGCGACGAGGTGCGAGATCTCGGCGGCCGCGCCGGAGCGCTGCAGGCGCAGCCCGGCATGAAGCAGCAGACCTTTGTGGCGATCCCGGTAAACACGCAGATCGCCACCCGGCACAAAGCATTGGGCGAAGGAACCGGATTCGGCATAGGTAACGATGGCGATCCCGCATTCACCCTGCAGGAAGCGCATTCGCACGGTGTGTTTACCTCCGGCGCCAACTGCCTCACCCCCTGGGATACCCAGCAAGGCCGGGTGTTCACGCCGGAGGGCGTGGCCCCTACTTTGGCCGGCGCTGACGGAGGCGGCGGGCGCAACCCCGCGGGGCTTTTGTTTGCCGCGGGCGTGGTCACCAAAGGCGACGGCGATTGCTTTCTCACGCCGGACTCCCACACTTCCCTGACAAAAGGCGGCGGGCAGGCCGGGCAGGGATATCCCTGTGTTTTGACCGCGGGATTCTCCGCGGGAGCGGCACCCGCCGCGGGCAGCATCGGGTATCAGGAGGAATGCGCGCCCACGCTCAAGGGTTCGAGCAGCGGCACCAACATGGTGCCGTCTGTTTTGTGCCTCAACGACCAGGGCGGCCAGCGCATGGATGTGTCGGAGGATATATCCGGTACGCTGCGCTCACGGATGGACGGACACCCGCCGCTTGTGCTGGGCAGCCCGCAAGGAGGCGCGGAAATTGGCGTGGGTATCTGTCCTACAATTACCTCCGCTGCCGGAACCTCCGGTAACAATCAGCCGGTGCTGTTCGATAATCATGGGCAAGACTGCCGCTTTACAGGCCCAGTGGATAAAGCTCAGACGGTTTCCGCGGGATTTGGTATGGGCGGAAACAATCAGCCGCTGGTGGCAACCGGATCGGAGGAAAGCTACTGCATCGCCGGCAACATCATCGACCGGCAGGTCCACAACGGCGGCAACGGCTTCGGCTACCAGCCGAACATCAGCTATACCCTGAATACCGCCGACCGACACTGTGTTTTCTCCCAGCAGAGAAGCGACGAATACATGGAAAACGGGGTGGCCTGTACTCAGGCGGCCCGGCAGTACAAGGACGCGACCGACCTGGTGTGCGAGGTGGCCGGGCTGGATTGCCGCAACGGAGGTGAGAACGGCGACCTGTGCGGCACGCTCCAGTCCAAGACCACTGGCGGGTATTCCCTGAACAACGTGCATCCCGTGCGGACCGGCAGCCTGATCCGCCGCTTGACGCCGCTGGAGTGCGAACGGCTGCAGGGCTTTCCCGACGGCTGGACGGATATTGACGGCGGTTCGGACAGCGCCAGGTACAAGGCGCTGGGCAACAGCGTGGCGATCCCCTGCGTGGTGTTTGTGCTGCGGGGGATCGCCTATTTTTTAAGAAAATTTTACGAACAGGAGAAAGGGGAATCGGTATGACTCCAAGACAAAAGGCCGCGCGGCGCGCGGAAGAAATCGAGGAAATTTTGAGCAAGGATAACCTTCCCGCCGACAAACGCAAATCTCTTGAACAAGAGCTGGGCGCCATCGCGGACAACATGGCGAAAGGCTGCTATTCCAACGACCCCGACGATGGGGTTGATTGGTCTGACTGTCCCGGCATATATCATTCCCCAGGCATGAAAATGCAGTAGGAGGTTGACTATGTATATCTACCCCGACAATCTGAGGGCGAAGGCCACCCTGTGGCTGTGGGAGCTGCGGGATATCGGCATCGTAGGGATCGGCTTGCTTATCTCTGTTTTTGCGATGACGCAGACCGGCCTGATCCTGCCCATCGTCCTGACGGCAGCCTACGGCTTTTTGTCGATCCGCTTCGACGACACCAGCATACTGGACTTTATCCGCTATGCCTGCGCCTTTTTTATCACCAAAAAACAACTGTACGAATGGAGGATGAGCACATGACCAGGCATGAGTTTACGGAAAAGATGCGCTTTTTATTGGCAAATGGAAACCGCGATCTCGCGGTAACCTGGACCGACTGGTTGGAGAAGAATAACATTCCGTATGAAACCATGTACGCCGCTTTTTACGGCGTCCACCAGCAGTACGGCGGCGAGCTGGCGAACCTTATGTTCATAACCGGCCCCCGCCGCTACTGCCTCTACCCCAACGAGTTCATGCTGGCCGCCGAGTATTTGTACCAGGGCGGCGCCATCGAGCAGATTGACGAGCGCCCGTCCCTCGCGGAGCAGGAGCGCCACGGCCATACGATGGAAATGCGCCAGGGAGGATGCTGAATGAGCAGAAAAAAAGAAAAAACCGCCGCGCGGGAAAAGGAATCCACCCGGCAGCTCATGGGAATCGGCGGCATCAGGGATCACTGTTTGCAGACAGCGCACGGAGAGCTGGTCTTTTTTCATATCAAGCCCACCAACCTCTCCACGCTGTCGGAGGAAAGCATCCGCGCCAGGATCTACGCACTGATGACTGTTCTCAAAGGGCTTGTGGAGATCGAAATGCTGTGCCTCAATTCCCGCGAAAATTTTGAGGACAACAAGCGCCATATCCGCGCCCGGATGGAGAGCGAGGACAACCCCGCCGTTCGAAAGCTGCTGGAACAGGACCTGACCCACCTCGACCGCATCCAGGTACAGATGGCAACCGCCCGCGAGTTTTTGATCATCATCCGCCTGAAGGATGAAAAGGAATCAGAGGTGTTCTCCTACCTCTCCCGTATTGAAAAAAGCCTGGGGGATCAGGGCTTCAAAGTCAGGCGGGCGGATGAATCCGATATCAAGCGGCTCCTCGGCGTCTACTTCGAGCAGAACGTCACAACCGAACGGTTCGAGGATTTTGACGGGGAGCGGTGGATCATTCTGAACGACTGAGGAAAGTGAGGTTTTGATTGCTTCTCCCCGCGAAACAGGGTATAATATTATTACAGAAGGGAGGCGATACGGATGCTACGGCAGAAAGAAAATGAAATCAGGGCCATCACGGAAGTCATCAAGGAAACCGTGGACTGCGAAAAAATATATCTCTTCGGCTCCTACGCATACGGGGAACCTCATAAGGACAGCGACCTGGATTTTTATGTCGTGATACCGGACGACGCCGACCGGCCGATAGAGGTCAAACGCAAAATCCGCGCCAATCTTGGCAGCCTGCCGAGAACGATGCCGATAGATATCATCGCCACGCGGTCAAGCCGGTTCGCGGATTTGAGTCTCCTGCCGTCTATGGAGCGCAAGATCGTCAGGGAGGGGGTGCTGCTGTATGAACAGAGCCAGCTTAGTCAAAGAATGGTTTGAGTTTGCCGCAAGCGACCTGCGCGTCGCCTCGCATATGTTCGACAATATGCATCCGAAGCCCCTCGAAATCATCTGTTACCACTGCCAGCAGTGTGTGGAAAAAACATTAAAAGGGTACCTGATAGACCATGATATGGACCCGCCATATATCCACGATCTCGAAAAACTGTGTTTGATGTGCGTGGAGTACGACCCTTCATTTGAAGCGTTTATGGAGCAATGCCGGGATCTGACCGAATATGCCGCTTCCTCCCGCTATCCGAGCAAAGAGGAATTTGAGGAAAGCAACGCTGTGACCGCACTTCGGGACGCAAAGGAGATATACGCTTTTTGCGCCTCTCTGATCCCCGAACTCCGGCAGGAACCGGAGCAAAATCCACAGCAATCCATGTAGCGCCAAAAACACCATACCGCGCCCGCTGATTTTATCAGCGGGCATTTTTTATTGAAAAATCACGGCCGGAAGGAGGACAAACCGGCCGTTTTGTTTGCGTACCCCCGGCTCTCTCGCCTCCTGACGGCCCCCGACAGGAGGTATCGATCACTTGACTAAAAACAGAAAGAAAACAATGGCGGCGGATACCGGGGATGTGAAAATCAAGGATTTCCTCGACATGATCGCCCCCTCGGTGCTGAAGTTCAACACCGACCACTACATCTGCGGCAACACATTCCGCTGTGTGTGGGCGCTGCGCGAGTACCCCACCTCGACCGACGAGCAGGCCATCCTGCGGCATTTGGGGGAAAAGGACGGGATCACCCTGCGGATCTACACCCGGCAGGTTACCCCCACCGAGGAAAAACGCATCATCCACAACGCGGCCAATAAGAACCGCATGAACCGCGCCAACACCGACGATCTCCAGCAGACCGTCACGGCGGAGAGCAACCTGCAGGATGTGGCGACGCTGGTATCCACCATGCACCGAAACCGTGAGCCGCTGCTCCACTGCGCCGTCTACATCGAGCTGACCTCCCATGATTACGACCAGCTCAAGCTGCTCCAGACCGAGGTGCTGACCGAGCTGGTGCGCTCCAAGCTCAACGTGGACCGCCTGATGCTGCGTCAGCAGCAGGGGTTTCTATGCGTTAGCCCTGCCGGCCGCAATGTGTTCGGGCCGCAGTTTGAGCGCGTCCTGCCGGCCAGCTCGGTCGCAAACCTCTATCCCTTCAATTACAGCGGCAAGACCGATCCGGGCGGCTTCTATGTCGGCAGGGACAAGTTCGGCTCCAACATTATTGTGGATTTTGAGCGCCGCGACGACGACAAGACCAACGGCTCACTCTTGATCCTGGGCAACAGCGGCCAGGGCAAGTCCTACCTGATGAAGCTGTGCCTGATTAACATTTTAGAGACGGGCAAGAGCGTCCTCTGCCTCGATCCTGAACATGAACTGGAGGAACTGTGCGGGAACCTCGGCGGCTGCTTTACCGACCTGATGGGCGGCGAGTACCGGATCAACCCGCTCGAACCGAAAACCTGGGATGAAACCGGCTCCCCGGAGGATACCGACGCGCCCCAGGCTTTCCGGCAGACCACCAAACTCAGCCAGCACATCAGCTTCTTAAAGGATTTTTTCCGCAGCTACAAGGATTTTGCCGACCGCCATATCGACGTCATTGAGATCATGGTGCAGAAGCTGTACGGCAAATGGGGCATCAGCGACCGCACCGATTTCAGCCGCCTGAAGCCGGAGGATTACCCGGTCCTCTCCGACCTGTACGCGCTGATCGAGGACGAGTACAAGGCGTATGACGGAGATCAGCGCCAGCTCTACACCGCCGAACTACTGCAGGAGATACTGCTGGGGCTCCACTCCATGTGCGTGGGGGCCGAGAGCAAGTTCTTCAACGGCCACACCAACATCACCAGCTCCCGCTTTGTGGTGTTCGGCGTCAAGGGGCTGCTGCAGGCCAGCCGGAACGTGAAAAACGCCCTGCTGTTCAATGTCCTGTCATATATGTCCGACAAGCTGCTGACCGAAGGCAACACGGCCGCCAGCATCGATGAGCTGTACCTGTTTTTGACCAATATGGTGGCGATAGAGTATATCCGAAACTGCATGAAGCGGGTCCGCAAGAAGGATTCGGCCATGCTTTTAGCGAGTCAAAATCTGGAGGATTTCAACATCGACGGCATCCGGGAGCTGACAAAGCCCTTGTTCAGCATCCCCGCCCACGCCTTCCTGTTCAACGCCGGCAACATCGACAAGCGGTTCTACATCGACAGCCTCCAACTGGAGGAATCGGAGTACAACCTGATCCGGTTCCCGCAGCGCGGCGTCTGCCTGTACAAATGCGGAAACGAGCGGTACTACCTCGCCGTCCACGCGCCGGCCCACAAGGAGAAGCTGTTCGGAAAGGCGGGCGGGCGATGAATCGTACCAGTCATGGCAGGGGGTGAATATAAATGGAGATCAAAGACCAGCGGTTCGGCATTGAGATCGAGTTTACCGGCATCACCAGGGAGGAAGCCGCACAGGTGGCGGCGCAGTATTTCGGCACGCGCTCCCATTATGACGGGACCTTTTATGAGGTTTATTCCGCTCTGGACGAGCAGGGGCGCAAGTGGAAATTCGTGTACGACAGCAGTATTACCTCCCAAACAAAGCTGGGCAGGCGGGTGGTCGACGCGGCAAGCGAGTACAAAACGGAGCTGGTCAGCCCCATCTGCGTCTACGACGATATCCCCGCCATACAGGAACTTGTGCGGAAGCTCCGGGAAGCCGGGGCTTTTTCAAATGATAGCTGCGGCATCCACATCCATGTGGACGCCTCGGCATTCGACGCGGGTTCCCTGCGGAATATCACCAACATCATGGCCTCCAAAGAGGATCTGATCTACAAAGCCCTGCAGGTGGACGTGGCGCGGGAGCATTCCTACTGCAAAAAGACCGACCCCGCCTGGCTGGAGGAACTCAACCGCAGAAAGCCCAGGACACAGCAGGAAGTCAGCCGGATCTGGTACGGCAACAACCGGGATATGCGAAACCGCAGCAACGATACCCATTATCACGACAGCCGATACCACTGCCTCAACCTGCACAGCGTGTTCACCAGGGGCACCATTGAGTTCCGGCTGTTTAACAGCGAAATCCAGCACGCCGGGAAGATCAAGGCGTACATCCAGCTCTGCCTCGCCATCACCGCGCAGGCCCTCAACCAGACCAGCGCCAGCCGCATCAAGACGCAGACCAGCAACGAGAAATACACCTTCCGCACCTGGCTTCTGCGCCTGGGGATGATCGGGGACGAGTTCAAGACGGCCCGCACCCACCTGCTGGAGCATCTGGACGGCTGCATCGCCTGGAAGGACCCGGCGCAGGCCGAGGCCCAAAAGGAACGGCTCCGGCAGAAACGGGAAAAGGCGCTTCGGGAGGCGGCGGAGTCCGCCGTTCCCGAAGCCGGCCACGCCAACCCGGAACCGGAGCAAGCCGCGGAACCGGAGGAAACGCCCGGTATTTCCATGAGAATGAGCATGTAGGAGGATCGGTACGATGATCAAAAAACGACTGTATATCGCCTACGGCAGCAATTTGAACCTGCCGCAGATGGCGCACCGCTGCCCCACCGCCAAGCCGGTGGGGACGGCGGTAATCAAGAATTATGAGCTGCTGTTCCGCGGCGGTCGGCGCGGGGGCGTGGCGACGGTGGAGCCGAAGGAGGGCGCCTCCGTCCCGGTTCTGCTGTGGGCCATACGGCCCAAAGACGAGGCGGCGCTTGACCATTACGAAGGATATCCCAACCTCTACGGCAAGCGGATGATGGAGGTGGCGATGAACGGCAGGATCGTATCCGCGATGGTCTATGTGATGACGCCGGGCCACGATGCCGGATACCCCTCGGACCATTACCTGAATGTGATCGCGGAGGGGTACAAGACAGCGGGCTTCGATCCCGGCGTCCTCGCCGCCGCCGTGGAACGGACGGAGGAAGTCATGGCGGAGGAAATGGAGCGGCTGGCCGCCGAAATGGGGCCGGATGAAGATTTTGAACAGGGCAATCTGTTCGGCTTGAAATGGTGGTGATCGCATATGGCTGACCCCGCTACCCTCACCGCCATCGCAAAGGCGGCGGCCGCCCTCCTCACCAATGAAAAGACCCGCAAGGGCATCGGCTGGATCATCGTCGCCGTCCTCTCGCCCCTGATCGTAATCATCGCCGTGATCGCCGCCCTCTTTTCCGGCACGGCGCAGCACAACACGAACGCCGTGGATTTATGCTTCAACGGCGGCTATGTTTCGGCCAGCACTCCCGCCGATTTCCGGCAGAATGTCGAGTCCATGCAGCGGAGCTTTGCCGGGCTGGACGCCGCACTCTCGGAGATCAACGGCATGGCGGAGGACGGCGAGGTGGACGCCATCCGGGTAAAAGCCATTTATTATTCTCTGTTTTTCGGCTCCGGGGCCTCGGCAGACGCCCAGGCGTTCGCCGACTGCTTCGTGCGGTATGAGCAGCGGGAGCGCGAGGTGGAGGTCGAGCAGGAGGACGGAACCACTGCCACGGAAACGGAAACCTATACCGTGGCAATCCCGCTGACCAGCCTGTCCGAGATTTATTCCAACCTGGAAGCGACCCTCGGCCGGAGCGTCACGGTGGACGACAGAAACAACGCCGCCGAGATTTACCGGCATGTGGTGTACGGCGAAAACATCCCCACCTACGGCTCGGAGTTCGATGACTGGCTCTCCGGTATCCCCCTCTCCTCCGCTCCTTTTATCGGCGCGGACGGTTTCTGTTCCCCGCTGGGCGAGAGCTGGCGAAGTATGGTCACCTCCGAGTTCGGCTACCGGACAGACCCGTTCACGGGCCAAAGAAGCGGGCACACCGGCCTCGACCTGGGCGCGCCGAAGGGAACCTCGATCCGGGCGGCGCTCCCCGGAACGGTGTGCCTGGTGCGCCACTCCTCCACGGGATACGGCTACCATGTAATGATCGATCACGGCGGCGGCTTTACCACCCTGTACGCCCACTGTTCCAAAATCCTCGTCTACGAGGGCCAGGAGGTCAGCGCCGGAGATATTATCGCGGAGGTGGGCTCCACCGGCCGATCGACCGGGAACCACCTGCACTTCGAGGTCAATATATCCGGGGTAAAACAGAATCCCCGAAGCTATTTGCCATAGGAAAGGAGATCAATATGCTGACAATACACGCAAATCTGATCCACAAGCCAACCACCATGAGGCAGCCTGTTTGCCAGATCAAGGAGATTATTGAACTGCCGCAGGATGAGTTTATCTCCCTCTCGCACCACCCGAACGCCGACTACGATTTTATCGCTGAGAACCGTGACCTGATGGGCAAGTGGGACGGCGCATATCACTGCCTGCTGGCGTTGGATAAGGACGGGACCGACGGCGTCCTGATTGAAGCGGAGGGTTACGACAGCGTCCGATACGGCGCGTATGTGTCCCACGCCAGGGATTATGTGGAACGGGAGCTGGAACGAGCCGCCGAGCTTTTCCTAAAAGACATATCGCCCGATCCTGAAACCGGCGATATCTCCATTTACCTCGAAGATATCGAGGAATATACCGGCGCGGACGTCAGGGACGACAGCGAAATCGCCCGGATGTTTTACCGGATACTGGAGAGGCATCCTGCCGTGGCCGGCGTCGATGCCGTGGGCGATTACCTGGCGGTCACACCGGCCGCCGCCCAGGAGCAGGGGGCTCCGGGCAGCCTGAAGCTGAAGGATCTGCTTCTGCTGGGCGGCATGGAAAATGTGTATATGGTCCACGAAACCGCCGACGTCGGCTTTGTCCCCGCAAGCTACACCTCCATGCTGACGGAAAAGGGACGGGAGGAACACGCGGAGCTGCTGGACGCTTCGGTGAAGGAAATCCGCCCCGGCGCCTATGGCACGGAGATCGTATTGGGCGGCATCGAGCCGGAGCTGCTCGTCAATTTTGACCGCGCCGCCGCCGCTCACGAACAGGCCGAATCAATGATGGGGCCCACCATGTAGCCCGAAAGGGGGTTGCCATGAATGTCGTCTCTTACGGCGGCGGCGTCGACAGCTCCGCCATGCTGATCGGAATGTACCGCCGCGAAATCCTCCCCGACCTGATCCTGTTCGCGGACACAGACGGAGAGAAGCCCGAAACCTATGAATACATTTCCGTCATGAACAACTGGCTCACCAGGCACGGGATGCCGGAGATTCAGGTGGTGGAATACACCGACAAGGACGGCTGCCGCCTGACCCTGGAAGAAGAATGCCTGCGGTCCGAAACGCTGCCGTCCCTCGCCTACGGCTTTAAACGCTGCTCCTTAAAACACAAGATTTCGATACAGGACAAGGTGATAAACCATTATCCCGGTGCCAAAAAAATCTGGAAATCGGGAGAGAAAATCACCAAGTTTATTGGCTTTGACGCCGGCGAGGTTCGCCGGCGTCAACATGCTTTTGAGCGCGATTTGAAGGACAAAAAGTATGATAAAGCCTACCCTCTGATCGACTGGGGCATAGACCGCAGGGGCTGTATTGACCTGATCAAATCCGAAGGCTTGCCCGTGCCGGTGAAGTCCGCCTGTTTTTTCTGCCCTGCGGCAAAGAAGCATGAGGTGCGGGAATTGAGCAAACGGTACCCCGATTTATACAAGCGCGCCGTGGAGATCGAGAAGCTCGCCAAGTCACATCTGCGTACCGTGAAAGGGCTCGGCCGGGACTGGGAGTGGGATGAGTTTATCCGGTTTGACCGGATGCAGCTCTCCCTGTTTGACGAGTACCGGCAGCTCGAAGAAGATGATTCCGGCGGCGGGTGCTATGACTGCTACCAGAGCTATATGTAAGATCAAGGAGGAAACCGCCATGCCAAACGCTCTGTTCACCATCACATCGGGGCAGGCCGTAAACCACTACTTTACAGAGAACTTCGGCGCGCTGCGGGAGGTTCTGGCGCTGCTCCACAGGGTAAAAAACAACGTGGAGCGCAACCCCAACTGCCGCCTGACCGCCGCCGGATGGCTGACGCACACCTCGAAACGCGGCCTGCCTTTTTCGCCTCACCCCTCCCTGCGGCTCTTTGAATCGTTGGAGCCGGAGGATTTCTCGGCGCGGCTGCGGGCGTTTCACGCGAAGCCCAAAGCGGACCGGATCGTCACCCTGGACTACGACGCCAACCTGTTTGCGCTGTCCGAATGGACGCCGGACGGCATCGAAACCCTGAGCGGCCCGCTGGACGGCGTGACCGCCGCCTATGGCGCCGCCCTGCGGAAGAAAAACAGCACGCAGACATACCTCAACAAAAAGGTCTTTACAGCGGAAATGGAGCGCGTCTGCACCGTCGAAACGGAGGCATCCGCGCCGCGGATCGCGGATCAGGACAGCAGCGGCCCGAAGCTCACCATGTGAATGAAAGGAGATCGAACACCATGAAAAAAGCCAATATTACCGTCAGCTTTGAGCAGGAAAAGCTCAAGGCGCTGCAGTTTTACGCGGGGAAAAAGGAAGCCAGTTTGCAGGGTGAGCTGGACGATTTTCTCCAGAAGCTCTATGAAAAATATGTCCCAGCGCAGACGCGGGAGTACATCGAAAGCATGGCGGAGGACGAGCGCCCCGCGCCGACCAGAGCACCCCGCCCTCGCCAAACGCCGCTTCCCGCCTCCCCTGATCCGAGCCGGCCGCAGCCTGAAGCCTAACCGCGCGGAACAGGAGGTGAAGGAATGAGCCGGTCATTTGAGGAAACCCGCCAAATGGCGGCGGATAACATCGGCGACATGGAGCGCCAGCTCGCCCGTATGACGCGGACCTACGACAAATATATGAAGCATGGAGCGGTTAACGCCGCCGCCGAGCTGATGACCGGGATCGAGGCTCTGGAATGCGAAATTGCCGGCGAACAGGAAATGTACAGGCTGGCCTTTTATTAACCCCCGCCCCTGGGAGCCGCTTTCGCCCCTGTCGCGCCCTGTGTGGCGTTTTCCGGGCGGGGGTGGACACCGTACCCCTGCGGCCCAAATGAAACGCGCTGTGGGGGCTTTGTCGCGGGGTTTCGGAAAAAGCGGGGCGCTCACCCGATTCCGCTCCGATGACGGGAGCCGGAACGCCTGGAAAATCCCCCGTTTTGACCGATTCCAGCCGTGTCGATTTTAGCACGGGATAAAGGGGCGGCGTCACCGCCCCCGTTCACACCGTCCCGCAACGCGGGCCGGGGAGCGTTTCCGGGGATTTTCAGGGTGGCGTCACATTTGGGGCCGCGGCGCGATTTATGGCGTCACGGCCCCCTACATACCCCGCCGCGAAAGGGTTTGAGCCTGTGTCGGCGGGGATTTTGCGATAAACGGAGGGATGACAATGCCGGAAGGAAAAGAGGAAAAGGTGCGGTTCCCGCTGCGGCTCTCAAAGGACACGGACAGCCTTGTCAAAGCGGCCATGCGGCGGGACAACTGCCAGAGCCAAAACGAGTTCATAGAAAAGGCGGTCCGCTTCTACGCGGGGCACATCGCCGCGCGGGACGGCGCGGAGGTTTTATCGGAGGCGCTGGTCTCGGTGATCCGCGGCGCGCAGGACGACAGCGAGAACCGCATCGCCTGTTTACTGTTCAAGCTGGCGGTGGAGCTGTCGATGACCATGCATGTGGTGGCGGCAAACAAAGGCATCGGCGATATCCCGCTTGCCCGCCTGCGCGGAAAGTGCGTCGAGGATGTGCGAAAAAGCATCGGCAGCGTGAACATGGAGAAGATCGACGAATACCAGAACGGGATGTGATGACGGATGCCCCGCGTTATTTTTATCTGCCCTTACTTAAAGGGGAACGGACGGACGGCGGCGCAACGGCGTCATTATGTGAAATACATCGCCACCCGCGAGGGTGTGGAGCTGATGGACGATTCCAAAAGGCTGCTGCCCGCCACCTGGCGGCAGAAGAAGCTGATCGGGGATATCCTGAAGGATTTCCCCGACACCGCCCAGCGGTTTGAATACGAGGACTACATGGAAAGGCCGACGCGGGAAAACGCCTCGGCCTTTATCGCCGCCGCGCTGGAGCAGAACCTGCCGTTCATCGACAAACGGGAGAACTATGTGGAATACATCGCCCGCCGTCCCCGCGCCGAGCGCGCGGGAGCGCACGGCCTGTTCAACGGCAGGGACGAACCCATCGTGCTGGATCAGGTGGCGAAGGCGGCGGCGGAGCATCCCGGAAACCTGTGGACGCCCATCATCTCCCTGCGGCGGGAGGACGCCGCCCGGCTCGGCTACGATAACGCCGCCAACTGGCGCGCCTTTCTGACCGCCTACGTCGCGGACCTGGCACGGGGGCTCAAAATACAGCCGGAGCGGTTTCACTGGTACGCCGCCTATCACGATGAGGGGCATCACCCGCATGTGCATATGGTGTGCTGGTCGGACGATGCGCGCGAGGGCTTTCTCACCAAAGACGGCATCCATGATATCAAGTCCAGCCTCGCCGCAAGGCTCTTCCGTCAGGAGCTTCTGCATGTCTATGAACAGCAGACGGCATACAGGGAGCTGTTATCCGAGGAAACGCAGCGCGAGATGGAGTCGCTGATCGCCCGGATGGAGAACGGCACGCTGCGCAGCGATGCAATCGAACATGATATGGCGCGGCTGGTGGAAAAGCTGCGCGCCCATAAGGGCAAGAAACAATACGGCTATCTCTCCGCGCCGGTCAAGGAGCTTGTGGATCGGATCGTGGACGAGCTGGCGAAGGACGGCCGGGTGGCGGACGCCTACGCCAAGTGGTGCGATATGCGGCTGGAGGTTCTGCGGACCTACCTGAAAGAGCCGCCCCATCCCGGCCCGCTGTCACAGCAGAAGGAACTAAAGCGCATCCGCAATATCGTGGTGGAGGAAGCGGCGAAGCTGGCGGCGGGCGCTTTTATCTTTGAGGAAACGGAGCAGGCCGGTGAACCCTTTCCCGATCAGCACGATGGCAGCTTACTCCCCGATGATTTTGAGTCGGAGCTGCCGGAAACGGATGCGGGTGACGGCGCCGAACCGGACGCGCCGGCGCCGGAGGACGCCGCGCCCCATGTGGCGTGGAGCGACGAGTACCGCCGTGCAAAAGCCTGTCTCTTCGGCTCGGAGGAAACGCCGCGGGATTTTGATATGGCGATGCGCCTCTTTACAAGTGAAGCCCTCGCCGGAAACGCCCTCGCCATGTACGACCTTGCCCGGATGCACGCGGACGGTCTTGGCGTGGACCCCGATCCCGCCGCCGCCCATGAGTGGTACGCGAAGGCCCTCGCCGCTTTTTTCGCTGTCGAGGATGAAAAGGCAAATCGGTATGTCGAATACCGTATCGGCAAGATGCACGCCGCCGGGCTCGGTACGGATCAGGATCACGGCGCGGCGGCGGATTGGTTTCGTGAGTCAGCGGATCAGGGCTACAAGTACGCCCAGTATTCCCTCTCCGGCTTATATGCGCAGGGGAAAGGCGTGGATCAAGATAATGCCGCCGCTTTCGGCCTCTACACCAAAGCGGCGGCGCAGGCCTTTCCCTATGCCAGCTTCGAGCTGGGAAAAATGTTCAGGGACGGCGTCGGTACGCAAAAGGATCAGGCGGAATCCGTTTCACATTTTCAGACGGCATACCAGGGATTTATTTCGCTGGAGCGGCAGAGCCATGACGATAAGCTGCAATACCGCCTGGGCTGGATGCTGGAAAACGGCGTCGGAACGGAAAAAGATATTCCCGCGGCGATGGCGTTCTATGAGAAGGCTGCAGGCGTCGGCAACCCCCACGCGCAGTACTCGCTGGCAAGGCTGATCCTCGCGGACGAACACGTCGCGTCGGAACGGGCGCGTGAGGCGGTCGCGCTGCTCGAAAAAGCGGCGGACGCCGGGAACGGGTCAGCGGTGTACGCCCTCGCCAAGCTGTACCGCGACGGCTCCGGCAGCGGCGCCGTGGAAAAGAATATCGTCAGGGCGGTGGAGCTGTTTGAGAGGGCGGCGGTGGAATACCAAAGCGATCATGCCGCATACCAGCTCGGCAAGCTGTACCTGAACGGCGAGGACATTCCGAAGGATACGCGGGAAGCAATCCGCTGGCTGGAACAAGCCTCGGACCAGGGCAACCAGTACGCGCAGTACGCCCTGGCGGTGGTCTATCTCAGCGACGGGGAAATCCCAAAGGACGTCGCCCGCGCGCTGCCGCTGCTTACGAAAAGCGCCGGCACCGGGAATGAACACGCCCTGTACCGGCTGGGCAGGCTTTATCTCGCCGGCGAGGATGTGCCGAAGGACACGGAACGGGCCGTGCGGTACCTGACCGAAGCGGCGGAGCGCGGAAATCAATACGCGCAATATACCCTCGGCAAGCTCTATCTCATGGGCGGCGAAATCCCCCGCGACCGGGAGCGGGCGCGGCATTGGCTGGAACAATCAGCGGCGCAGGGCAACGAGTACGCACGGTTTTTCCTCGATCATTTTGACAATTTCCGCGATCCCTCGCTGTTTATGGCCGCGACCAGGCTGATGCATCACATGGGGAGGGTGTTCCGCGACAACCCGCCTGTCCAGGAGAAGGGCTCCGGTTCCGACAGCAAGGTGCGCCGCAGGGAGCGCGAGAAGAAGATCGCCCTCGGTCATGCGCCGGACGACCATGAGCTGTCACAAAATATGAACTGACAGGAGGTGAAACACTTGTCATATATCCATTTTACCGAAGAACAGATCTACCGGGCGAACTCGGTCGATCTGGAACAGTTCCTGCTCCGGCAGGGCGAGAGGCTGATCCCCTCCGGGCGGGACAAGCGCCTCGCCAGCGACCACAGTATCACGGTGCGCGGCAACGCATGGTATGACCATTCGGCGGAAACGGGCAGCCTCGCCATTGATTTCGTCCAGAATTTCTACGGCCTGCCTTTTCCCGAAGCGGTGGTGCGGCTGCTGGGCGGCGAAACCGGCGTTGTTTACGAGCAGGCAAAAAAGGAACAGCCGAAGGAGCAAAAACCTTTCGCGCTCCCTCCCTCCCATACCGATATGCGCCGGGTGTATGCGTACCTGCTGAAAGGCCGGCTGCTCGATCGGGATATCGTTACCCACTTTGCCAAAGAGAAACTGATCTACGAAAGCTGCGAGCGGATCAAGAACAAACAGGGCGAATGGCGGGAGTACCACAACGCGGTCTTCGCCGGGCTGGATGAAAACGGAACCGCGCGCCACGCCCACAAGCGCGGACTCTATACCGAGGGCGGCTACAAGGGCAACGTGGACGGCAGCGATCCCGCCTACAGCTTTCACCATATCGGACAGAGCCTGTCTGGCAGAACCAGCGGCCGTCTCTATGTCTTCGAGGGTCCCATCGACCTGTTGTCTTTTCTCTCGCTCTATCCCAAAGACTGGCGGCAGCACAGCTATGTCGCGCTATGCGGCGTGGCGGAACACGCCATGCTGAAGCTGCTGGAGCTGCATCCGCACCTTAATGAAATCGCGCTCTGCCTCGACCATGACGAGGCCGGGATAGAGGCGGCCGGACGGCTTACCGAAACCCTCGCGGAGAAGGGATACGATCAGGTATCGTCCCTGTGGTCCACAAACAAAGACTGGAACGAAGATATCAAGGCGGGGCGCGGGCTCCCTGCCCTCCCCGCCGAAGAACATCCGCAGGTTCAACTGTGCGCTCCCGCCTGCGATCAAATCGCCGGACTGCTGGAGGGCATACCCAAAAACGCCGACCCGGAAAAACAGCTCCCTGATCTGCTGCAGCGGTTCAGGGGCCATTTGCATTGGGGGCGGTTTGAGCAAGCCTCCCAATGCATGGAGGACATGGCGGCCCTTTCCCTGTTCGCCGCGGCGCGGGAATACCGGCAGATGGGCAAAAACAAATCCCCCGGCGAGCTGTCGGGCATGCTGCAAAACAGCTTCAAGCCCCATCAGAACCGCGGCAAAGTTCACAACCGCGCCGGCGACCTCGCAGGGGGTCTGCAGGCCGCCCTCTCCCTGCGCCGTGCGGACGGCGTCCGTACCCAGGAGCAAAAACAGAAACAGGCGGACGCCTGGATGGATCTCGCCCTCGGCTGCGCCAAAGTGATCATCAGCGTTCAGGCAAACGAGATGAAGCAGGCGCAAAAAGAGGAACAGAGCCAACATTCCGCGATGACAATGGCCTGATCTATACCATGTTGGCAATCCCTTGTTTCTGACGCGGGACGGAAAGAAGGGAATTATGCAAACGCCTGTCATTATCCTCATCGCCAGCACCGCCGTGATGTTTCTCGTCATCGGCGGGCTTTCCATGCTGGCGCATTACTATACCTTAAACGGCATACGGAACAAAACCGTAGGCCACGGACAGCACGGTACGGCGCGCTGGGCCACGAAGAACGAAACGCGCCGCGCCTTTGCCCGCGTACCCTTTGCCCCGAAGCTGTGGCGCGAGGGAAAGAACCTGCCCGAAGCCCAGGGGATCATCCTCGGCAGCGAAGGCGCGAAAGGCGTGCTCACCGCGCTCATTGACGCCGACGACGTCCACGCCATGATGGTCGCGGCTTCCGGCGCCGGGAAAACCGCCTATTTTTTGTACCCGAATATGGAATACGCCTGCGCCAGTGGGATGAGCTTTCTCTGCACCGACACAAAAGGTGATTTGTTCCGCGCCTACGCCAATATCGCAAAAGACTGCTACGGCTACAATGTGGCGGTCATCGACCTCAGAAACCCCACCCGCTCGGACGGCTTCAACCTCCTGCACCTCGTCAACAAATATATGGACATTTGGGCGCGGGAGCCGGGTAACCTCGCGGCGAAGGCAAAGGCTGAGAAGTACGCCAAAATCATCTCGAAAACCATTGTCAACGCCTCCGGCGACAGCGCGCAGTACGGCCAAAACGCCTTTTTCTACGATGCCGCCGAGGGGCTTCTCACCTCGGTCATCCTCCTGCTGGCCGAATACCTGCCGCCGGACGAGGATGAAACCGACATGCGGCATATTATCAGCATCTTCAAACTGGTGCAGGACTTGATCGCGCCCAGCAAGGTGAAGGGCAAGAGCCAGTTCCAATTGCTGATCGACAATCTCCCGCCCGCGCACAAGGCCCGGATGTTCGCGGGCGCCGCCTTAAACAGCGCGGAGCAGGCGATGGCGTCGGTCCTCTCCACCGTTCTCTCCCGGCTCAACGCTTTCCTCGACAGTGAGATGGAGCAGATTTTGTGCTTCGACACCGCCATTGACGCGGAAAAGTTCGTGGGTGAGAAGTCCGCGCTCTTTGTGGTGCTGCCGGAGGAAGATACGACAAAATATTTCATGGTCAGCCTGATGCTGCAGCAGCTATACCGGGAAATCCTCACCGTGGCCGACGAGCATGGCGGAAAGCTGCCGAACCGGGTGATGTTCTACCTTGACGAGATAGGGACCATCCCGCCCATCGAATCTCTGGAGCTGATGTTCAGCGCCTCCAGGTCGCGCCGGCTGACCCTGGTGCCGATCCTGCAATCCATCACCGGCCAGCTTGTGAAAAACTACGGCAAGGAGGGCGCCGAGATCATCGTGGACAACTGCCAGGATGTGATATTCGGCGGCTTCGCGCCGAACTCGCAGACCGCTCAGGAGCTGTCAAAGGCGCTCGGCAGCTACACCGCCATGTCTGGCTCGGTCAGCCGGGGCAAGAACGACCCCTCGCAGAGCCTCCAGATGATCGAGCGGCCCCTCATGACGCCGGACGAGCTCAAAGCCCTGCCCAAAGGGGAGTTTGTCGTGATGAAAACAGGGACGCATCCCATGCGGACCCGGCTGCGGCTGTTCCTCGATTGGGGCATCACCTTCGGGACGCCGCGTGTCATGGAGGAAAAAGCGCATCGCCCGGTGGTATACGCCGACAAGGATGAGCTGGAGGAAGAAATCCTGCGCCGCCATTATGCCGTTGCCGGTCCGGACGACGGGGACGACGCCGAGGCTCCGCCGCCCGCCGCCCAGGGCGGGGCGCAGATGTCGCGTATGGACAGGGCGCAGCGGGGGCAGAGCCACAAGCCGATTCGGACGCCATAGCAAAGGAGTGTGACGATTATCAGCTATTTCGGGAGCATCTATCAGGCGGATCTGCCGCACCGCGCCCGCGCGGTTTATATGTACCTCAAGGACCGCGCCGGCAAGGACGGCTCCTGCTGGCCGGCCATAAACACCATCGCGCGGGAACTCTCGCTGTCCCGCTCCACGGTTAAACGGGCGATTAATGATCTTGTCAAGGCGGGGTTTCTCGAAAAGGAACCCCGCTACCGCGAAAACGGCAGCAAGTCAAGCTGTTTATATACCGTGAAATGAGCAAAAAAATATCCCCCTCCGCCCAGGGGGAACTACGTCCATTTTGAGAACCGGGGATGGGTTCATGGTGAACCAACTTGAAGGGCCAACTTTAACAGGGAGTCTAAAAGCAGAGAAAAAACAATCTATCCCGGTTCAAGATCGCGGGAAAGCCGGAAAGAGATGAAAAGCAGAAAGGCAACCGCGCCGCGGCGGATCGGCGTGTTTTTCTTTCTGCTTTATCGGCTATTTGTTCTCCAGGCTGTCCAGAAAGAGGTCGAGGCTGCGGCGCTGATTCGACAGCAGAGCCCGGTACCTGTCGACCAGCGCCCTCTCCTCCGCGTTCAGCGCGTACTCCTCCACCGGCTCAATTTTTCGGGGGTTTTCGGTGTGCCCCACAAGATAATCCACCGAAGTCTCAAAGAAATCCGCTAAAACCTTAAGTGTGCTGATATCCGGCTCGAACGTGCCGGTTTCATATGTGTGCAGCTTTTGTTGCGTGAGTCCGGTCTGATCGGCTACCTTTTGTTGGCTCAATCCGGTCTTTTCACGCAACCTGCGCAGATTTTCCATTCACATGCACCTCCACATACAGTCTAACAATTTTTGCATGTGAAAGATAAAGTGTTAAACAAGTAATAGACAACCGATAAAATAAGTAGTAAAATACTCGTAAAACTGGTTTGTGGAGTAGGGCATGGACAAAAAACTTAAAACCGCGATCATGGAATCCCTTGCGGAAACCCGCCCGCGGATCGGCGAGGATTTCTGGACGGAGTTTATACAAACGCCGGCAGACGAATTGTATCGTTACCACTTCGGCCTCGGCCTGTATCTGCGAAACAATCTGCTGGCGCCGGAGAGCGAGCTCTATAAGCTGTTCATGCTGGCGGGAATCAGGCACAAGGACGATATGTCCTCGATGATGATGAAACGGTGGCATAAGGCTCTGAACGGGCGACAGGAAACCGGCTGTACAGGGCATGAGCAAATACAAGACTATGTATGGAGAGTGACAAAATGGAATCAACGGGAATCACACGGGCAATCGACGAGCTGGGGAGGTTTGTGCTGCCGGCGGAGGTACGCGCGAAATTTGATCTCAAGGAAAAGGACACGCTGGAAGTCTTCACCGACGAGGGCGGCATCTACCTGAAGCCATACGACACGAAGCACTGCGTTTTTTGCGCGGAGAAAGACAATCTGATCCCGCACGGCGACAAGTACATATGCGGAACATGCCTGACGATGATAAACGAGCAGGCGGCGGATGTAGAATAGAGTATGATGGGGAGTATCCACAGAAAGCGCAGCAGCGTGAAGCCGCTAAACAAAAACCCTCTTGTGCAGGTTTTTGGGATGGACATGGGGTTACCTCGGCAAAAAAAGCAGACGGTTTTTGCCGTCTGCCCTTTTGCCTAACTGGGATTAAGGCGTTCACTTTATGCCAGACTAACCCTGTGAATATTTCACAGGCAGTTAATCAGTGTATTATCGCAAATGGACGACCTAATGAAAATATGATAGGAGCTATAAAAATGAGTGGTACAATCAACATCCTTATTCAAAAGAACAGCGCGGGAACATGGCTTGCGCTTCCCGCAGGCAGGGAAGGTTTTCAAAAGGCGATGAACGAGATCGGAGCGATCGGTTCCAACGACATGACTATCGGCCAATACAAAACAAAATTGGCTGCGCTTCCGGTGGAAATATTGATGAGGGCGGATCTCAACATAGTGAACTATCTGGCGGCGCGGCTGGATGGACTGTCACCCGATCATGTCGAATTGCTGGAGGCTATGCTGGAAAGTCCTTTGAAGGTCAATGTGCTTCAAAGCATTGAACGTGTAATTGATTTCACCCACAATATCGGCGTCTACGAAGTCTACCACGGCGTTCACGGCACGGAGGATTTGGCGCGGTACTACATTAACGAATCCGGCTTGATCCAGATGCCGCCTGAATGGGCGGAGGGCATTGACCTTGAACGGTTCGGGAAGAATCTCGAAAAACAAGAACCCGGTTATTACACAAGGCATGGTTACCTGATCGCCACCGGTCTTGCTTGGACTCCTAACTTTGAAAAGAGCGGCGAGGTTCCGTCCGAGTACCGCATAGCACCTTAATGATATAGCAACGGCGGCCCGCCGTTGTGCCAAATGCTCCCGCCGCCAAATCGGAAATGAGAGATTATGGCAACCATTGTACTCCCACCTTTGCGCACCGGCAAGCGAAGAACCGTCGAGGAAGCGATTGCAGACAGTGCCGGCTTGCGCCATCCCCATCCGAGTCCCGGAGCGGAAACCCGGCGACCACCATCTATGTGATTCACGTTAATTTTATTGCGGCCGGATGGATGCGCAGCCACCGATAGATGGTAATCTTGAGGGTATGGGAGGCGCCATCATCAAGCAAAAGCGCGGTGGAGTCCACCGCGCTTTACTATACAGATATATCTACTTCTAAGGGCATATGATCACTATATTGCAGCCAATACTTATAATCCCCTATTGTGAATTGACTTAATATCTCTCTTTTACAAAAGCAATAGTCCATGTGATACGGGCGCTCCATGCTCCTGTAGAGATAGAATGTGGGTATCGTTTCCTCCCCATGCCGTTCACCGTTTATCAGATGGTAGGCAGATATCAACCCTTTTTTCTGCAGCTCAACTACAAACTTTGAATGTGAGCCTGCGGAATACTTCTTATCCCATATGGCGTTGCTGTTAAAATCACCGATAATAACTGCCTTTTTCCTGATACGCCTGCTGTTCCGATTTTGAAATTCGAGATAATTTTTACTATATGGCTCCATCGCCCAAACAGCCACAATGTCAAGTGACTGATCAACTTTGCATGGCAGAAAATAAGATAACCCCTCCGTATCCCATTTATACTGTCTAAGATGAATGGAGGGCCTTGCGAATATGCCAAGCCCCTTATTTCCGTTATTCCCAATCCAAAGATGATTTTCTGCAAAAGCCCTGTATTCTGTACTCTTTGTGGTTTGGGGATTTTCGCACT
>Ga0154000_1000005_pt1 | contig 98072 bp, 75 predicted proteins | sample TSNC084MetaG_FD_104674 | JGI IMG/M metagenome (GOLD analysis project Ga0154000, IMG submission 104674) | Attine ant fungus gardens microbial communities from North Carolina, USA - TSNC084 MetaG | ecosystem: Host-associated > Fungi > Mycelium > Unclassified | place: USA: North Carolina, Lumber... | reverse complement strand
CAGGCGCACGTCCATATTCACCAGCGGGAACTCCATATCATAGACCAGTCCGCTGGTGGCGTAGGCCGCCAGGTTACTCAGCGACTGGGTGCCGGAGATCCCGTACCCGCTCGCCAGCCGGTACCCCGCCGGCGCGTAGTATGTTACCGATGTGTTCGCACCTGCCAGCGTGCTCAGGCGATAGGGTACCGAAGGCATCGCTGGAACGGAAGCGTTGACACTGCCATAGGAGTAGTCCAGCGTGCCGCCCGTCACATAGTTCGCGCTGTTGGTCTTATTCGTGCCGGTGTAAGTGTATACATCCACCAGCGCGGCCAGACCGAGCTTAAAGTAGAAGGTCACTTCCTCACGAACCGTTGGCTGGAATTGAAACCGGATAGCCGGCTGCCCGTTGATTGTGGCGTTCAAATCTAAATAGGCAAAGACCGGGTCACCCGCTCCAGAGGCCACATTTGAGGTGTAAGTGCTGCCTCCCGCGGCGACCGTGGCTGAGTCAAGCGCATAAGCGGAATTACCGGAAGCCATATTTATGGTTGGGTATACGGTATATTCTCCGCCCGCGGTAATGCCGCTGTCAAAGATGACACGGCCCCCCGCCGCACTTGTTTTGCTTTCATTGGTTCCCCCGGTGGGCACCAAGGTTGTGTCGATGCCACTGACCCCTTCAAAGCTGTTGAAGATATTGTCATTGTTGATATCCCGCCAGACATAACCCAAAACCCCGGCATCGGTCAGAACAAAGGTCGTGGTATTATGAGGATAAGGAATTCCTACCACCGTGGCCCTGATGGTGTAGACACCCTCCGCCAGCCCGCTCACGTTGATATTATTGATCCAGCCGCCGGTGGGGATGCTGCCACTGGCAGTAATCCCGGTGCTGGCGCCAGCGCTGTTAAAAATTTCCAGCGTTGTGCTGTGGTTCCCGGCAGGCATGTTAGCATAGCTTACTTGCACATCCAGGTTGGTTCGGGTGTTGCTGGCAATGACATCCGAGATGTACGGCACTGTGCTGTCCGCAACGGTATTTGAAGAATCCTTGGCAGTATACGGTACGCCCGAAATACTGTAGGCTCCCGTCAGGGTCACATTGTCGGAGTCACCGTTCACTGCGCCTGAGGGTACAGTGACATAGACCGTCACAGTTCTGCTGCCGCCCGATGGCACAGTAACCGTAGAACTGCCGTCAATCCAGGAGGCCCAGCTATAATTCGACAGGGACAAATCCACGGTCAAAGCAGAACCATAGATGTTATAGAGGGTGAAGGTGTGAGGGACTGTAACGCCCTGTGGCGCACGCTTATCGCCGGAACCGATGACCATCAGGTAGCCGGAGTCCGCGATGCCCTCCTGCGCCGTAATGTAGTAGGTATCGCCAACGGCCACGGTCCGGCCATACGCCGCGCTGGCGATGTTCCAGTTGTTTGCGATATCCCACTGCAAGTAATAACCGGCATGGGACTTGCCGCTATCTGTCAAGTTCGGGCTGACAATATCCGGCATATTGTAATGATTGGGTATTGAGCTGCTCTGTGGGGCTTGAATGGTGCTATTCCCAGTGTTCGTCACATTATATGCATAATAATGGCTGGAGTTATCTGCGTTTGTGCCGCCGGTCCCTCTCAAATAGGTCATGCCGGAGGTGTTGTTCATCCATGTATAGGCCATATCATTCAAGGCCAGGTATGCGCCCCAGCCCGCACTGGAGCCACCCAACTCGTGGTGGCCGCCCTGGTAAAGGGTGGCATCGGCGATAGGCGCGCCGGTGTTGTTGGTAATCTCCCAGCGGCGGTCAAAATAGGAGTTGCCGTCCGTGTAGGAGATAATGTTTGTGAAGGTAATTCCATCCCTGACCCAAGTCATGGTGGTGGTATGGGTGGAACCAACATCACTATAGCTTATGGACTCTGCGATGCCCATCCGTTGAGCCGTTCCACCGGTACTCGAGTTAAAAACAGTATAGAAATAGTAGCCTTTGCCATTGATCCACCACTTGGTGTCCGGGGTGGTACAATAGTTTCTCCCGGTAAACGCACCATTTCGGTACTGATCAAAGTTGGTGGCAAAGCCAAAGTTATCGACACTCACCTTGATAGACCCATTCACAGGAGCTGTGGTTCCATACTCCCTTACAGCGACCGCCTGCGCGGGAATCGTTAGGCTGGGCAGCAGCCCCACGATCATACACAGGGCCAATAGCAAGGAAAATAATCTCTTCCCAACGCGCTTGCTTACCGTATTTTTCATTCTTGTCAAACACCTCACCTAGTAAAATAGTCCTCTTTTATCCCGCAATGATATGAGTGACAATGCAACTCATTTAATCATAAGTTTAAAAATTTATTCTGGCACTATGCCTTAATTAATATTTTTTCACTATTATAAAGTTAAAATTTACCCGCTATCTGGAGCCACACACCGGCCCCAGATAGCAAGCCTATTTTCACTGAAGCTTACTCCTCCCAAGTTTCCCCACCGCTGGAATCCTTAGTGCAGCTGTGGTTTGCGGTGGCCTCCACGATCTCGTGGCAGGCCCGGTGGCTGGTATATCGCCAAAGCGGTTCAACTCCGCGTTGGCATACACATAATCCTCATCCGCTGAGCACTCCAGCAGTACATTGGTCGCGCGGACCGTCCGCCGGAGAAAATCGCTGCCATTGTCTGGGTGGCGCTTTTTCTTATTGTGAGTAAAATGTTTCCACTACCCGGGGCCGTGTTTTGGCCCCGGGTAGCAGGATATTGATCTCTGGGAAATTACTTGGACCAAGTCTCCGCATTGGAGGAATCCTTGGTGTAGTCGTGATCCACGGTGGCCTCCATGATCTCATAGTAGGCCCAGTGGCTGGTCTTTACATCAGAGAAGATATTGATTTCCGGGTTAGCGTCCACATAGGCGGTGTCCGCAGACCGCCCCAGCAACACATTGGTCACACGAACGGCCTCGGCACGGGTGATGCCCTGGTTCGGGCGGAAGGTGCCATCGGTGTAGCCGCCGATCCAGCCCTTTGCTGTAGCCGAGACAATGTAGTCATAGGCCCAATGGCTGGTGGTCACATCGCTGAAGGGGCTGCTGCCGCTGGAAACGCTGGTGAATTTGGAGAGCATTGTGACAAACTCTGCCCGGGTGATCGAGGCGTTGGGCCGGAAGGTGCCGTCAGTGTAGCCGCTGATGACGCCCTTATCCGCCAGTGTGATGACCGCCTCGTAGTACCAAGCGCCGGAGGACACATCGCTGAAGCTGGCGGAATTTCCGCGGCTGTTATCCAGCAAGAGGTTGTACAGCATCTGGGCCACCTGGGCGCGGGTCATTTTTGCGTCCGGGTTAAAGTTGCCCTGGTCATTGCCCGCCAGGTACGCGAAGTGGTCTTCCATATTGAGCGCCAGGTTGGCATCGGACTTCCACTGGGCGTAAAGGGTCACGCTGGCCGTTACAGTGATGCTGTCGCCGGCGTCATAATCGGTGCCGTTGCCGTTGGCCTGGGTGTTCCAACCCTGGAAGGTGTATCCGCTGCGCGTGATGCCGGCGGCATCACTGGCCAGCACGGTGTGCGTGGCTCCAGAGGCGAGGCCGGATACTGTCCTGCTGCCGGAACCGCCGTTGGCGTTATAGGTCACAGCGTAGGTGCTGGGCCCGCCGCCACCGCCGCCGCTGGGGCCGCCGCCACCGGTGGTTACGGTAATGGTCGCGGTTGCCGGCAAGCTTGTTGTTGCATCATTCACGGTGCAGGTGATGACAAATGTGCCCGCAGCCACTCCGGTCACTGTGGCGGTGTTACCGCTGCCGCTGACTGTGGCAGCCGTAGGGTTGCTGCTGTTCCAGGTATAGGTAGGACTGCTGAAGCCGCTGTCGGCCACCGTGGCAGTTGTTGAGCTGCCCACCGTAATGGAAGTATTTGCCAGGGAAAGGGTTGCGGTTGCGGTTGTCACAGTGAGTGTGACAGGCGTTACAGTCACGCTACTCGCACCATCGCTCACAATGCAGGTGATGGTGGTTGTTCCGGCAGTCAGTCCGGTCACTGTGGCGGTGTTTCCGCTGCCGCTGACTGTGGCAACCGCAGGGCTGCTGCTGCCCCAGGCATAGGTGACAGGACTGCCGAAGCCGCTGGCGGTCACCGTGGCAGTTGCTGTGCTGCCAACTGAGATGGTATTTGCGCTCAAGCTCAAGCTTGCTGCCGGTGCGCTGCTGGGTGTCAGGGCGATGTTCACGTTTGTGAGGGAAGCTCCGCTCACAGTCGCTGTGGTGCCGTTGCTGGCATAGCCGCTTGCGGTGGCTGTAACGGTGTAGCTGCCGTTAGGCACATTATTAATGGTATAGTTTCCGGCGGTGGTGGTGGTAGCCGGCCCATACATCGTGCCCGTGGCCGTGTTAGTCGCCGTTACCGTTGCACCGTTAATTCCGGTCGATGTGCCGCTATTGGTCACAGCTCCGGAGATGCTATACCCGGCAGCGGTTACCGTGACAGGCAACGTGATGCTGCCGCCCTGCAGCGGGCTGAAGGTAATCGTGGTGGAGCCAACCGCCTGGCCGAGAATGGCTGCGGAATTGCCCACATTGGTCAGCGCAACGACCCCGGCCGGTGTGTCACTGACCGTAAAGTTTGTGACAAGGATAGCAGAGCCAGAGCTGGTCTCATACAAGGAGACATTCGCACTCTGTCCCTTCGGGAGGGAGAGGCTGGTGATCACAGCGCCGCTGCTGTTGTCACGCAGTTCATAGGTATAGCTGGGCAGCGGCAAAGTGGGATCGATCTGTGCGTAGATGGTTTCTGCCGTTCCGCCGGAAGGGGTCGCCCGATAAATGGCGTAGGCCGCAGCAGAGGAGGTCGCGGTCACAGAGCCGCTATTCAGGGAGAGGAAGTCCGTTCCTGCCACAAATGCCCACTCGGAGCTGGCCACGCCGGTGTATGTGACCTTGGTGACAACGCTGGCCGGGGTGGTATAGGTGGTCTTCCACTGTACCGCCATGCTTTCCCCATCGGCAAAGACGTACCAGGGGCTATTGGTGGTCAAGACCGCAGGAACAAATTCAACTGTCTCTGTGCAGGCCTGCAGGGTGACAGTGACCTTGGCGATTACGGCGCCGCTGCTGTCTTTCACATCAACGACCGCTGTCCCGTTGGCATTATTGACCATCTGCAGAATGCCATTGGCAAGGGCGTTGGCATCCAAAAGGCTGCTGCCGTTTTCCGCATAGGAGGCGGCATTGCTGGGTGTGATCACAGCGCTCTGGCCATAGTAAATGCTCTGGGTGAGATTTCTCGCGGTCACCGTAAAGGTGATGAGCTTATCCCCCTGAGACGTAGTGGGAATGGTATCCCCGTTCACGATCTGGGTGGAGAGCTTAAAGCTATAAGTGCCCACCGCGGAGAAGTTAAAGAAGCGCAGCATCCCGTAGCCGTCCATGGAGTAAGTATAGGTGCCGGGCGCAGTCACTTCAGTCACCACCAGCACATTGGTGCCCGTGGCGCCTGGGGCGGGGTACTCGCCGGTTGTCAGCGCGCGGGTCGTCATATCGCTGAGCATATACTCAACGGGATAGTAGATCGTGCCGTTGAGTTCTACTGTGTTGGATGTGGGAGTTGTGGGGTTGCTATAACTCGCTCCCACCGTAATGTCCTGCACCACAGGTGTGTTGGTCGTGTACACGCCAAACAGATTCGCCTCCCAGCCTGTGGTAACGCCGGAATAGGTGCGGGTGGCGGTGCTGGTCTGTGCCAGAGACGGAGCAATGTCAAACCGAATCGTCTCCGGGCTGGCCTGGGGGACGGAGGTGCCCAAAATTTGCACCTTCAGGCGCACCAAGCCGCCGACATCGTCCCGTGTAACGAGAATATTGCTGCTGCCCGCCGTCCAGGTGAACGCAGGGACGCTGTCATTCCAATCGGCGGCAGACATGTAGTTCAGTCCGGTAACCGCTCCCACATCACTGGTACCCGTCAAATAAGAGGGCATCCCGTTGGCGGCATACGCGGAGGTGGTGTAGTAGCTGCTGTCCAAAATCACCGGGTAGACATAGAAGGTGTAAGGCGTGCTCGCCCCTGTGATATCAAACATATGCAGGTCGGTGATGGGCGCGGCCGTGGTCTGCGAGGTCCAGGGCGTATCATCACTGACCAGGTAGACGCGCTCAATGGTGGGATCCTGCACGGTCAACCGGATTTCAATGGGAACCCCGGAGATGTCGTTGAGCAGGGTCTCACTGTTATATCCGTTGGCGCTGTAAGCTCCGCTGAAATCCAGGGTGTAATTGCCCGCCTGATTCATCCGGATGGAGAAGTGCCCGGGCACAATCCCGCCGGCCTTCGCGGCATAGTCGAATACAACACCATTGGTCACACCGGTGGGGGCGCTGACCACGTTGGGTGTGATCTCCTCCGTCAAGCCAAGCAAGAGGCTCTGCACCGCGGTGCCGGAGGTGAGGGGGGATATCCAGTCGCTGGCGGTGGGCGCCGTCCCGGTATTGACCAGGTTAGAATACGCACTGGGCCTTCTGGACATCAGACGCCCGTACAGCACGCTCAGCTCGCTGTCTGTGCCAGAGCCAAAATCGCTGAGCGACACGCTGTCCGGCGTGGTCAGGTTTCCGGTAGCGGGATCATAGTTGCTGTAGGTATCCATTGGCAGGAAATAGGTGCCGCCGGTATAGGTACCGGCGCTGTTATTGCTAATGAAATCAATCGCGCTGCCGTCACTATACACGGCCTTTACCCGCAGGATCACTTCATTGCCCACGGCGCCGGTGATCTCATAATGTCCGGCAGTATAGGTAATAGCTCCGCTATAGTCGTCAGCTGCCTCGTCATAGACCTCTACATCCAAATTGGTCAAAACCGGATCAACAATTTTGACATTAAAGGAGGTGCTCAAGACGTTGCTGCCCTTCAGCCGGTGGCTCTGCCCATTTGAGCTGACAGAGGGATTTCCCAAGGCGCCACCCTCGGAGAAGGTCATGCTGATCGCCGTCCCAATCTCAATACGCTCATCCGTGACGGCCACTTCATACGCCTTGGTGGCGGAATTAAAGTTGGGGGCGTTCAGGCCGCTGCCCGAGCCGACTGCTGAGCCACAGTTAATATTGACGCCGTAGGCCATCCAATCATTATTGGCCACGTTGGCATTGTCCACCGCGGAATGATACATGTCATCGTTGCTGAACTTTGGAACCACCCAAACATTGGCGGTCAAGCCGCGGGGGATTTCCAAAACGTTGCCGGGGAGCCCTGCTGCGGCATACAGTGTTGTAAGCTCCGCAGAAGGATTGGCGGAGGTTGGATAGCTGTAGATCCCGCTGGGCGTCTCCACATAGTAAGTGAAGCTCTCTACCAGAGAGTGGTCCAGGACCAGCCTCAGGCTGCCGGTCTTGCCATTTCTATCCGTCAATGTGATGGTGGTGTCTTGGCCCACCTTTGCATCATTGAGTCCACCATTGCGGGTAGCTGTAGCGGTGAACAGCGTACCGCCGCCCTGGGCGCTGGTGATGATAGAGGTATTATAATTGCCCACAGTCAGGCCCAGTGTGGAGGATGAGAAATTCACCTGCTCCACATCGCCATTGTCGTACACAGCGTAGACCCGGTAATTCACGGTGTCGCCGATGGCAATATTGTCAGTGGTCAGTTGGTTGGTGCCCGTTGCATCCCAGAACTCGTAGTGGTCAACGGAGCGCGGGGTGACGAAAATGTTAAAATACAGCGTGTTGGGCGAGCCGCCGCTGATGTTGAGCTGCGCGAGCGCGGTCACCGTCTCGCCGCCGCTTCCCAAATTCGCCTTCACCGCCAGACTTTGGGTGGCGTTGGCGGAGGAATAGGCGGTCATACCGTCAATATCGGCGCACTCCACAAAGTTGCTCCAAGTGCTGCCAAAGATAACGGAACCGCCGCCGGGGAGGGATTCATGCCAAGCGGCGGAGCCGTAGGGCGCGACAAACCAGGGATCGTTGCTGACGCCATACTTCGCCACAGCCACAAAATAGTAGGTCTTCCCCTCCAGAATATTCACCGTGGGGCGCCCGCCGCTGGGAGGATTCCAGCCGGAGCCGTCATGGGTATACTCTGAAATCAAGGTGACGTCGCTGTTGCCGCTGTCAATCAGACCTTGGATATTGACAGAGCTCAGGGAGGGGTAATTTGCGGAGTCAATCCTGTAAATCCCATAGGCCGTTGGAGTCGCCGCCATCACAGAGTAGTCAATGGCTTCACTGACGCCCAGGGAACTTGCGCTCAGGGTAAGTGTGCCGGTCAGAGCTGAACCGGTCACCGCAGCGGCGGAGACACGCAGCGCGGCCTGACCGTTGACCTCAATAAACTCCCCTGTCACATTGCCGCTGGGATCATTCGCGGTGAACACGGCGAGGTAGTTAGAGTCGAGGGCAATGGGGGTGCCACCACTATTGTCATCGTACAGCAGGTAGACGGTGGAGGTGTTGTAGCCGGTGAGCGTGGTGACATCCCCGGAGGAGATGGACGTGCCGCCCCTGATGTACATGGTATCAGTGGAGGGATCAAAGTTGCCCGCGGAGGTGTTGGCATTGTACTCCTCCAGCACGATCCCGGTGACAGAATTCAGCGCTGCTACCGTAACAGCGGCGCTGGCAGACTTGCCGGAGACGCTGTCGGTCGCACTCAGGGTATAGGCGCCGGCCGTCTCAGCGGGATCAATGTTCACTGTGATGTCCACGGCATCACCGTTTGCCGCGGTGGTGTAGGTGGACGAAGCCGCGGTGGTGAGGTTGACAGTCAAACTGCCGGGGGACAGCGTAACCTGCTGTCCGTTCTCGTCCAGCTTGGTCACCGTGAAGGTATAGCTCCCCCCTTGGTGCACCTGAGCGGAGGTCGGGTTGATAGAAAGAGAAACATCCCTGATGTTCAGCGCATAGCTTACGACATAGGTGTAATTTTGAGTGTGCCGAAAGTTCAGCTCCAGGGTGAGGGTGTGGGAGCCAACGCTCAGCCCGGAAAGCGAGCTGTTGCCAATGGAGCCGAAGACGCCGCCCGCAACGGGAGAAACGATGCTGCCATCGATTGTAACGCTCGCCAGGCTGCTGGCGCTGGTCAGGTCAATCAGGTCGCCGACCGTGGTGCCATCGGTGACATTCACGCCCAGATCGGCGATCAGGGCATTCAGATCAATCCCGCTGCCGCCGGAGAGGCTGTAGCCGATCGAGGTGATAGTCTGGGTCAGCGCGCGGTCATTGTTATTGTTTTGGATGAAGGTGCCAGGCGCGCCTTGCCAAACGCTGATGCCGGTATTGGTTGTGTCAATGATATTGGTGATGTTGGTGTTGTCCGCCGTGATCATGACCAAATTTGGATACGCCGTATGCAGGTCGTCCAAATCCAGCGTGCCGATCACGCTGGGATCATTGCTGATGTCGGCGGTTAAGCCTGAGGAATCGATCCCGGCGGCTACCGCGGCATTCACTGTGGCATTATTGGTGCCCGCCGCCAGTGACACTGTCGGCAGAAAACCCAATACCATCACGAAGACTAAGAACTGACTTATGAGTCGTTTTCCTGCTTTTCTCACAGATATTGCCTCCTGTTTCTTTTAAATTTTTCTCTGTCCTTATTCACCTCTACCCGGTGATGCGCGCACTAGCGATTTCATCAGTAATACTCCCCCCTTAATTCCATCCCTTTTGATTTGCTGCCTTTCAATCGCAGTCAGCCAAATCCTCACTGTGCCCCGTTGCACAGCATGACTTCCATCAGTTGGAAGAGCGCAAACAACCGTCTCCGCTCCCCCGCTGAGGACGAATGGACTGCCCCCTCCTTCGCTGGAATAAAAATTACATAATTTGCATTATGTTCCATTTGTTATATTCCAATTTCTGGTTTAGAGACATATCGACATTATAGCGCATAATACTGTAAAAGGCAAGCGATAAACAGTTTTATTTTTTGTATAATAAAGCAGATCGGTTGATTTGATTGTTTAACCCGCTTCCGGACTTCCGGACTTTTTTTGCTCCTCGCTTTCGACATTTTTCTACTTGGTTCGCACCCGGTATACAGCGCGCTCCCTCGTTTTTTAAAAAGATTTTATTTGGGCATGGAACATAATGCAAAGAATGGTTCATTCTCTCTGTGATGTCATCTTGTTTCTCATTTTTTATCTATAGAATGAGTTTTAATAAGTATAAGACAATAAAAAATACAATAAATTTTAAGGCGCTACAGACAAAATTTTTTAAAAGTTTGTTTTACTGTCTATTTGTATTACATTTTATAATAAAAAATAGAACAAACAGACATGATTTCATTCCAACCAATCGGTAGCCAGTTTGATATCACAACAGTTTAAACTGACAGTATTTTTCTGTTTTCCCAATGTCTATTCTGGCGCTCGCATGAGTTTTTTGCGGAGATACTTCCTTTTGAATAACGTTCATTGGATTCAGGTTGTCCTATAGAAAAACAAGTATCTACCGCCAGTGAATGGCACAATTGAACAATGATTATTTTGTGCTTTCCGTGACAGCAGTCCTTTATATTACAGGCGCGGGTACGATGTCCGAACTGAATTTTCCGCAATCTCCGCCTCATTGGGACCGGGCGGAAATTGCGGAAAATTTTGGGTAAGGTCTGCTTGAACACCGATCTCAACTACAGAGAGACAGCTTGCAAAATCCATACTCTTCGATTTGGGCTTTTCAGAACAAGAGAACCGGGACATCCGCTCTATATAGCATAGCCCCAAAGCCTTATGATATAAGGCTTTGGGGCAAACGCTCTTCAAACTTGTTTCGGCCAATCACTCTATCCGAACATTACAGCTCCAATCAAAATTTCATGTCTCTTATGGCAATGTCTCTCCCTTCCAATTAGAACGGCCAGATCATCTGCCGCCGTTCCATTCCATGATCTTACTTCGGGGTTGCAACAATGATTCTGATTCTGCCGCCGGCGGAGCAACCAAATTGATCATACCAGCCCTGCAGGCTATATTCAGAGGAATTAATTTCTCCCAGAGTTGTGATATAGTAGTCTCTTCCACTGCTGGAATCCAACAGCAGAACCTGAACCTTTTCGCCCAACTGATAGGTCTTATTCCCGGATGTGGCGGTGAGATCGGTCAAATCTGTGAGGTCAACGGCGGTAAGCTGCCGCATATTTTTCAGCTGCCCGTCTTCATAGAGCAGTGCGACCGCGCCGCTCTTTACACCGTATACAATGCTGCTGTTAAGGCTGTGCGTTTCTCCGTCCTTGATGTATTGATAGGTGGCGGAGGTTGAGGTCCCAGATGAGGTGTCATTTGACTTTGTCACATAGGCGTAGGAATAGGTGTCTCCGGTTACGTCATTCAATACCAGGCGGTCGATGGTCCCATTGGCATCCAGTGTGTAGTAAAACACATCATCGGAATCCAGGGCGACACCGGCCAGGCGGGATGGATAGATGCGGGCATATCCGCCATATCCATTGGTATCCAGAATTTCTACATCGCTGGCAAAGCTATACTTTCCAAGGGAGGTACCGTTCTTGTCAACGGAGCCGGACAGTGTGCGCGTCTGCATCGTCTTTACAGTGGTCCCTGCGCTGTTCAGTGTTACACTGACCAGGCGTCCGGCGGAGAGCGCGCTCCCGGCGTGGTAGAAGGTGCGCACCGTTCCATCGGTACAGGCCACCTGGGTGGTTACCTGTATGCTGGTGTTGCTGGAGGCAGTGGTGGCCGAGGAGGAAGCCGCCTTCTCACTGGACACAACCACGCCATAATAGCTGCTGTCACCTTCCTGGGCCGCAATCACATCCACAATCTCGCCGTTCATCCCAAGCAGCAGGGAAACCAGATCGCCCTGGGAAAACCCGCCCTGGCTGGAGAGCTTATAGGTCGCGGCGGAAGTACCGATGGAGTAGCTGACACCGGACACAGTTGCCGAGGTCGGAGCTGTCTGGCTGGGGGAAACTCCGGTCAGCGTACCGGTGACCCGGTTGTTGTAAACCCAGACTGTGTTCAAGTTGCTGTTGTAATAGTAGACATCGTACTGTTTGACCGCCGACAGGGAGGAGCGCGTTCCGTTGTAGTAAACCGTGGCACTTGAGGACGGGAAGGGAAGGGTCAGGCTTCCGCCTGTTGAGGCCACATAGGGCCCCTTGGTATCGGCGTTGACCAGGGTGGAGTAGTCAACCTCTCCATTGGTTACAGTATAGCCTAAGGTGGTTCCATAGATCGTGCCCGCGCTGTTTTGCGTCACCAACAGGTTGTAGAAAAGGGTGACACAGTCCTGCCGGGTCAGCGTCTCCCCCCGGGACGCGGTCATGTCATCCAGCAGCCCAATGGCGGCGGCCTTAGACAGCTGCGCTGTGGGGAAAGAGCCGGCCAGACTGGCGGAATCATAGCCCAAAAGCTTGAGCAGGGCGGTACAGGCCTCTTCCACTGTAATGTTGTTATCCGGGCGGAACGTGCCATCTACATAGCCGACCATCCAATTTTCTTCCACGGCCAGCTTGATATATTCGCTGGCCCAGTGGTCTTTCTTCACATCTTTGAACAGCGATACCCCGTAACCGCTGCCCACGGTGTCCTTATAGCCGGAAGCCGATGTCATCATGGTGACAAATTGCGCCCGGGTGACATGAGAGGTCAGATTCAGATTCCCCTGCCCGTCCCCCACCATGATGCCAAGCACCCGGATGGTCTCCAGGGCCGTGCTCTCATCCACAGCCGCCGCCGGGAGACTCGCCGTCAAGGATAGAACCAGGCACAGGGCAACGCCCAGTGCGCTCAGACGATATTTCATAGCTTCATTGCTCCTTTCTTCATGTCGATATATCCCAGTCTCATGAATCAACTGGGAACTGTTTTTATGCACAAGCGCGCGTATGCAATGGAAGGAGATACGCCTCAGTCTGGATCTTATGCTTCAATCTCTTCCTTTGAACACAGGATCAATCGTAGTGCAGCGCGTCAATGGGATTGAGCAGCGCGGCTTTTTTTGCGGGCAGGTATCCGAAGAGGATGCCGATTCCCGCTGAAATGCCAAATGCCAGCAGGACCGCCCCCGTGCTGGGCGCCACGGTCAATGCGGCGTCCAGCAGCGCTGTAATCAGCGATGACGCGGCAGCGGACAGGACATACCCCAGTACAATGCCGATGACGCCGCCCAGCGCGCTGGTTACCGCCGCCTCAATCACAAACTGCTGCATAATGTACCGCTCCTTGGCGCCCAGGGATTTCCGGACGCCGATTTCCCGTGTCCGCTCGGTGACGGATACCAGCATGATATTCATAATTCCGATGCCTCCCACCACCAATGAGATGGCCGCAATCCCCACCAGGACTACCACCAGAATGTTGATCATGCCCGTCATGGTGTCCAGCATTTCAGACATGCTGGTGACAGAATAGAACTCATCGCTCTCAAAAAAAGCATAGAGAGACTGTTCCAGCGCGGACTTGCTCTCTGTCACATCGTCCTCATTTTTCACCGTGACGGTATAGCTGGTGATCGTGCCGGACAGGCGGGACGCAGTGGAGTAGGGCAGGATCAGAAAGTCATCCGTGCCTCCTTCTTCCAAATGATCGGACTGCTGCTCAACCACACCCGCAATGGTCAGCGTCTGTCCGCCCACCCGCAGCGTCTGCCCCACGGCGTTGCCGCCATAATAGGCCAGGTCCACATAGGCTCCGACCACACAGACTCTGCTGCGCTGGGAGATATCGCTGTATTGCAGGCCCCGTCCCTTTTCCACTGCGTAACCCTTGATGGCCAGGTAATCTTCACTGACCCCACTGGCCGATGTGCTGGTGGTCTCCGTGCCGATCTTGACGGAACCCGACAGGTTGGCTATCGGAGAGCAGAGGTCCAGATATTCGCTGTTGTCCTCCACGATGTCATAGATGTCATCCACTGACAGGGTGCGGGTGGCGCCCCGGGGCATCACCATGACAGTCAGGGTATTGGTTCCCATGCTGGAAAAACTGTCGGAAATATAGCCCTCCAGGCCGTTTCCCAGGCCAACGATGATGATGACCGCGGCTACCCCGATAATAATTCCCAGCATGGTCAGGAGTGTGCGCGTCTTGCTTGAGATGATATTTTTCAGCGCCAGCAGCAGGGACTCCACAATACTCATGCGGTGATACCCCCTTCCGCCCTGACGGCCTTGGGTATCACCACCGCCTCCGGTGCATCGGAGGGGCCGTCATACCCCACCCTTCCGTCCTCCAGGCGAATGATGCGCTGGGTCTGAACCGCAATGGAGTTGTCGTGCGTGATCAGGACCACTGTGTTGCCGGCGGCGTGGAGCTGCTGAAGAATCCCAATCACCTCACGCCCTGTCTTGGAATCCAGGGCCCCGGTGGGCTCATCGGCCAGAATCACCGCAGGATTCCCCACCAGGGCCCGGGCAATGGCCGCCCGCTGCTGCTGTCCGCCGGACAACTGGTTGGGTTTATGCCGCCACTTTTCTTCCAGCCCAACATGATTCAGCGCGGCCAGCGCCCGTTCACGGCGCTCTCCCCTGCCCACGCCGGCGTACATCATGGGCACCTCCACATTCTCAGCCAGATTCAGCTTCGGCAGCAGGTTATACTGCTGAAAGATAAATCCAAGGAGTTCATTGCGGATTTCCGCCAGCTCATTTTTGTTCATTTGCCCCACATCCCGGCCGTCCAGCAGGTAAACGCCCTCGGATGGGACGTCCAGGCAGCCGATGATATTCATGCAGGTGGATTTCCCGGATCCGGAGGACCCCACAATGGCGACAAACTCTCCCTTAAAGATCTGAAACGAAATATGGTCCGCGGCAATGACGGTGGTGTCGCCCATGTGGTAATATTTGCATACCTCCTTCAATTCAATGAGAGCTTTCATGTCTTCACCCTCCCCTGACGCCGGAGACCATACCGCCAGTTTGCATACCGCCAGTTGGCATACCGCCCATCATGACAAATGTATCACCGCTGGAGGAGGTGGTGGGTATGTAGACAACGGTATCCCCCTCCTGAAGCCCTGAGATAATCTCACTGTAGCTGCCATCGCTCACCCCCACGGCCACGGCAACCGACACATATTCGCCTGCGGTCTGCCGGCCATTGGTCTGTTCCGTGGCGCCGCTTCCTTCCGGAAGCTGCGTTGATCCCGCGTTGGCGGCGCTGGGAGAGTCCGCTGTCACCAGAACGGTGTTACCGCGCTGCAGCGCGGCGGAGGGAATGGAAAGCACATCGCTGGCGCTGTCCAGAGTGATGGTGGCGTCCACGTTCATCCCGGGCATCAGACCATCGCTTTCATCAATGCGGATGGTGACAGGATAGGTGGTTACCCCTGAGGAGGATGTCCCGGCAACGCTGACCTTTGTGACGATCCCCTCGTAGATCCGGTCCTCTACCGCATCGGCCACGATGGAAACGGTTTGCCCCACCTCAATATCGGAGATGTCCAATTCATCCACACTCAGGGTCATGGTCAGATAGCTTAAATCATAGATTGTGCACAGCACCTGATTTGCTTCGGTGGTCTCGCCCGCCTTATAATTTTTGTCAATGATCGTCCCCTCGATCGGCGAGGTGATGGCGTAGTCCTCCATCTGATCGTACCGGTTCTCCAGTGACAGCTCGGCGTTGCGCACAGACTCAGAGGCGCTTTGAATCTCATCGCCCAGCGTGTCGCTGGACAGCGTCACAAGGCTCTGATTTTTATTGACCCAATCGCCCTCCGCCACACTGAGCCTTGACACAGTACCGGAGGTTTTCGCGGTAATCACAGCCTCGTCCATATATGCAAACGAGCCGCTGGAGCTGCTGGTCACGCCGTTAATTTCGGCGGTGCCCGCCTGTCCCGTGGAAAGCCCGCCCGGATTGCTGACGTCAATGGTGACATAGCGCACGATCACATTGCCGCTTAATACGGTCTCATTGGCGGATATCTTTCCGATCCTTCCAGTTAAGGTTTCAAAGGTGCTGTCCAGGGTGACGGCGGCGGACTGTCCGAGATAGAAACCGGCCGCGTCATCCGCGGGGAATGGAACGGTCAAGCTCATATCATCGTAGTTTCGGATGGTGGCAATGGTCTGTCCGGCGGTCACCTCGTCCCCCACTTCCACCTCCAGAGAGAGCACCCTCCCGGAGATGGTGGTCGTTACGGTCAGGTCCTTCTGGTCCTTCAGCTTGTTGTTATAGTTGCGCTGCGCCTGGCTGAGGGAGATTTCGGCCTGCTCCAGTGTACTGGACAGCTCAGAGGAGTCAATGGTGTACAGCACGGTTCCCTGCTCCACCGTATCGCCTTCCTCAAAATCGGCGGTGAGAATGGTCCCCTCTAAAAGCGTGGTCACCGAATAGGCGTTGGCCGCCTCCAGCGTGCCGCTGCCAGTGATGGTAGCGGTGAGATCCCTGCGCTCCACCGCGGCCAGGGTATAGGTGGGGTCGGTATTTGCGGCGCTTGCCTCATTCCCTCCGAAAAACTGCCACAGAACGACTCCTCCGATCGCGCAGACCAGTACCAGTGCGATTCCTTTTTTACCGCCGGGCAGTTTTATTTTTTTCTTAACCGCAGGTCCGCCGCCGGAATTCTGAACCTCCGTTGACGCGGTCGGTTTCTTTCGCAAATCAAGCTTCATCACATCTGTTTCATCCTTTCCATCTCAAATCGGTGTCCTGTTCTATATGGCACATTTTACATGGAAAATCAAAACAGCCGGGGGAGAAAATCAAAACAAATTCTAAACAGAATCTAAATAAATAAGAACGCCGGGCGCAAAGCGGATTGCTCTGCGCCCGGCGTTCTTGGCACCGTGTTAATTTCCCATCCCTTTATTCCGATTTGTTCAAGCGGTATCCAGCCCCCCATACCGTCTCAATGATCTGAGGGCGGGCGGGATCCTCCTCAATTTTCTCCCGGATCCGGCCAATATGTACCGTGACGGTGGCGCTGTCACCCACATAGTCATAGCCCCAAATGAGTTCAAACAGCCGCTCCTTTGAAAAGACAATGTTTGAATTTTCCGCAAGAAATTTTAAAAGGGCAAATTCACGGTTTGGCATCTTAATTTCTATCTCGTTCCGATATACCTTCCAGTTCTTTGGGATGATGCGCAAGGAGCCGATGACAATGACATCGTCCTCTTCCTTCAGGCCGCCGGTCAGTCTGCGATACCGGCCCAGGTGAGCCTTGACCCGGGCCACCAGTTCAGCGGGATCGAAGGGCTTGGCAATATAGTCATCCGCCCCAAGCCCCAGCCCGCGAATCTTATCAATTGACTCAGAACGGGCCGTCACCATTAAAATGGGAATATCCACCTGTCTCCGGATCTCCCGGCAAAGCGCATAGCCATCACGTCCGGGCAGCATTAAATCCAATAAAATAAGCTCATACTTCCCGGACAATGCATAGTCTGCCGCTTGACCGCCATCTGCGATGATTTCCGTCTCAAATCCTTCAATTTCCAGGTAGTCCCGCTCCAGCATGGCAATCTCTTTGTCGTCTTCTACAATCAGGATTTTAGACACACCTATCCCTCCTCACAGGGCAATTCAATATCAAACACGAGACCATGATCGTTTCTGGCGGTGATCGTTCCGCCGTGCGCCTCCACAATGTGTTTCACAACATACAGTCCCAGTCCGCTTCCCTTTCCCCCAGAGCTGCTGCGCGCCTGGTCCGCGCGCCAAAACCGCTCAAACAAGCGGGGCATCTGTTCCGGCAGCACGCCGGGGCCATTGTCGGCAAAACGCAGACATTCTTTATCCCGTTGGCGCCACACCGTCAATGTCAAAACCAATGGCCGCGCGCGCGCGTACCGCAGCGCATTTTCTTTTAAATTTGTCAATACCCGGTACATTTGTTCCCCATCCAATTGCACGGGGTGGGCCGCCGGAGTCCCCCGCAGATTAATTTCTCCCCCCATGGGCGCCAACTCTTCCCGGGTTTCACTGACAAATCTGCGCACAAACTCCCCAAGATCTGTCGGGGAAAGGGATAGGGGCAGGTTGCCGCTTTCCAGCTTGGAGAAATAAAACAGCTGTTGGAGCAGACGCTCCATGTCACAGGCCTTTCGATAGGCGATCTCCAAATACTGACTCTGTTTCTCCGGCGTATTGGCGACCCCGTCCCGCAGCCCCTTGAGATATCCCTTCACCGAGGTAAGCGGAGTGCGCAGATCATGGGAAATCCCAGCGACCAGATCCGTGCGGGCCCGCTCATAACCGGCGTTTTTCTCCCGCTCTTGCAGCAGATGCTGCTGCATGTGATCAAACGCAATGCACACAGCGGTAAATTCGTCCGTGCCATCGTAATCAATGGGGGAGGAGAGATTTCCCCCCTCCACCCGTTTGGCCGCCTGGATCAGTACGTCTACCGGCCGCAGGAGGCGGCGAACCTGAGATCGGGTGAATATGGTGCTGGCCAGGACGACCACAATAATCACAGCGATGCCGCTGGCCAGTGAGGAGAGCAGCGCCGTTTCCGACCACAGCCGCTGCCGCCCCATCACCTCAGGCAGGCCGGACAATTGCATGGCAATGACCGTATACCCTCCGCCCTGCCGTCCCACCATCAGGACTCCCTCGTTTTGAAAAATGATGGCCCCTTCCGCAGGCCACTCAATGATTGCGGACATCTGCCGGTAAAGCTGCGTTTGGATGAGCTCAACGGAAGCATACACGATCCGTCCGCCCTCGGCGACACAAAGGCGGTATCCCAATGCGGCTAACTGGGCGTCCAGATTTTCCCATGCCTCGCCCTCCCACTCATGGAGAAGCGCTTGGACCTGTGGGAGCTCGCCGCCCTCTTTGGGGGCGGAATACCCCCTTTGATACTGGTTAATTACATGCAACACCAGGCTATTCACCCCCAGAAGGACAAACAGCGCAATGAGAAGAGAAATTGTGTGGGAAAAAAATAATCTGCGTTTCATATCATCACCACAAAAATGGGGTTATTTTGTAGCTGTGACACCCTGGCAAAGCCGATGCCACAGCCATCACAACAGAGGCATTATATCAAATATAACAAAATATGTCATGCCTTCATAGCTTTTTATTAAAATACCCCTATTTTAATTCCACTGCTGCACAGGTATCCCGGTTATAATTTGAATGTATGTTTATCAACCTCGGAACTATAAATCTCAGAAATAGCTTGTTCAAGCACACCAAAAGAATTGTCAAAATCAGCTTCAAGATACACAGGAATAAATCCGCCAGGCTGTACACTACATTTTATTCCCTTCTGTTCCAGTGCAAAGAATAATGCCGATAACTGTCTTGTTCCGAGCCAAGGGTATATTGCATATTTTCTGCTTGATAACGGCGTTATAATATTGCCTGTAATTCCAGATTGCTTTGCAACATCCCGAATCTGCTCAAGTCTCTTTTTGCAGTCTCCGCTCAGATAGGAGTATTGTTCATCTCCAATGAGGATGTCCCTCATTTTACGGAGGAGCTTTGTATGCAAATCCGACTCGGACTTTGATGTCCATGATACTTAGATATCCCGTGAACCGGCCTGACAAAAATTACCTTCGATTTTTCATTGACCTCTGCACATTCCCATGCTCGCCCGGCCAGCGCAAAACGCGTCCCGGCAGGGTAACTCTCCATAACGGTTCCAATGGCCATGGTTTCTTCCTTAACCAAATACTTAACCGACGACTCAAAAACAGAGTAAAATTCATAATAAGCAACAATGTTTTCTGCTTTTTTACCGATGATAAGCCCGCTACATTCCGTTTTCTGCAAGTGCTCAATACTGATAAGATGTTGCAACAACAAACGATAATCGTCTTGCGAAATATGATGAAATACGCTTAATCCCAGTACATTCTGCGCCAAGGCGGCCGCCGAAACCTCACCTGCGGAAACAAGAAAACTCATTGTATGATGATATAAAAGCGCGTATGGATGCCGAGAAAGGCGAGCCGACCTGCACGACCCCATCCAGCGAGCCTATATCCATACCAAGTTCCAAAGTGACCATCGCACCCGTTACTATTGGCTCATCGGAGATCTTCATATCCTGCTCGGCCTCCTCGCGTAAAGCGGCGGAAATACTGCCGTGATGGATGCGATATATGTCCTTAGTTTTGTTCGTTTCGGCAATTTGCCGCACACCCGCGATGATTTGCTCAACCTCAGCCCGTGATTTGGCAAAGATAATGGAGTTTTTGTTAAGTGTCCTTTGATAAAGATAATCAAAGACGGCAGTGTCTATCGCCTCATCAAACCCGGAATCAGATAAAATCCGCAATACCTGTTCATGATTAAGCGTGCCGTCTGGCAGGGAATTTATGATTGCGGCCGCGTCTGGGGACAACTTGTACTTAAACAAAATTAAAGCAGGCGTGAATGACAGGCGCGGTTATTTCCGTATAGAAACGGCTTCTTTCAATTCTATAGTTTGATATTCTATTGTACAACGCATACCGGTTGCCGGAATATTCTGTTGAAAGAAAAATATCGGGATAGTATTGTTCGATATGATATTTTTGCGCAAGTTCCACAAAGGAACAGTCAAAATTATTGCATAGATAATAGTCCTTTATCAGCAACGGAATCAGCTTATCAATGCTTCGGTTAAAATCCCCATAAGCCAAGAGTGTGCTTGCCAGTTCTCGCACAACGGCTTTGGAATCGTCCGCTCCTATGTTTTTATAACTAGTGGAGGTGGCGAGGTCAATAATATTATCAAAATTCTCGTCTCTTATTAGTAAAACGAGAGACTGAGTTGCATAGTAATTGTTCTGTATAGTTTGCAGCAGCGTATTTACGTCAGGCGAGAGCTTATATTTATATCCGGAGGCAATTCTTAGCCTTGCCTCGGTTCGTTTAACGACATAACCAAATAAACGCCGCAGCGGCTGAATTAAACCCGCCGGGCTTATAGCACGTCCATTCGCCGTTTATACATTCATATGATTCCAATCTGCTGATAGAAACCTGCTTGCTCTCTATCTGGACAGGATGATAAACCGCACCGCTAAAGGGCTGCCACCAATTTTGCCGTTTGGATTTTCCGACTATTATTTCTCCAAAACTCAATCCATACATATCAAATAACGGTCTCAGGTTATCCATAACACAATCAAGGCATTTTTCGAACAAGGGCATATTCTCGTCAGTCAGATACTTACTCTTTTCAATTTTATAATTCGATAACCCGATTAGCTCGTCAGGTGCCGGTTTATCACCTTTTTCATCCAGTAAAACCTCTGGATAATACTTATTTAAGCGAAATTGTTCCACTATATTCTTGAACGGCACGGCAAATTCATTAACAATATAGTACTCCTTTATTAATAAGACTTACGTTTCATATCAGCCATGTTGGAACGTACCAGTTTTTCCGGTCTACCGGTAGCAGGTCGTGCGCCATGCAGACCACCGCGCCGGAACCGATCTCCAGCTTATATTGTTCCAATGCGCCGAATTTTTCCGGCTTAAGTCACAGGCTGCAATACCTTTTTTTGCCATGGGAGCGATGATTCCGATGCGAAACGTAACGCAACAGGAAAAGCTGTTATTTCTTGGAACGGAACTACCCTGAGCTATGCGGACAATGTAGCGCTGTCTTCTAATATCAGTCTTCCGACATCTGCTGACGGCTGGGCACAGGGAGGCGTTGGCTTATTTTTTGGTAATAGCAATTGGAAAACTGCTGTCCAGGCATCGATGAGCGCTGCGGATATGCAAGCATTGCGGTAGGGTCTTTTTCGCCACGCATGGCCGCACGGAGTTTTGTTCCGGCCGGTGCAGGAATCAATATAACGTGTATAAGAGCAGGGGGAAGAAAACGAAGTAGTTTTCTTTTCTGCGGATATATGGTAAAATATGTGTATGGTCACGAATTTATATACTCTTTTGCGGCGTAAAATTCTGATTTGATACTGGATGGCAAAAGCCGGACACACCGACTATGTGGAAGACGCGAGGCGTCCATACGAGAAAGGAGGATGCTTTTATGATACGCAAAGCCATGCTGGTTCTGCTTACTGTACTGCTCCTTTCCCTTATGACTGTTGGGTGTGTGCAAGACCAGAACAAGAACCTTCCGTTTTACGAATTTGGGTATACGGAGGATGGCAGCGCCGAACTCACTGTAGACGGTGTCCGATATATGGAACCGGACTTGGTGGGTGCGCTGGGAAACGCCGGAAAATGGATTTTTACCAACGAACCAGGAGAACCCATCGGCGTGTGCGGCGGCGAGAAAGCGGATGGTGGCAAATACACAATCTACGAGGTGGAGGGCGATGAGAACCATAATTTTTTCTATATGAACCCCAGCCATTTTGTATTTGGCCCATACTTGCAGTTCCTCGGAATAAAGGAGGGGATTTCTCTGGAGCTTCCTACTGCGGAGGCAGTGTCCCGCATTGTGGCGACCTGCCATGATGAGGACAGCAAGCTTGTGGAACTGAGTGAATTTAAAGATGAGGCTTTGATAAACACTCTGCTAGAACTCTATTATGCCGGAGATGCCGATGTAGTTCCCTCCGGCTTACAAAGTGGAGTTTCGCTGAAAGAACGAGATCTTAACCTTTACCATAGTGAGTATCCTTTCCTCTATTTCTATATTAGGTGTCTCTATGGCGAGGAGAGCGGTGAGGTCTATCTCCAATGCGCCAATAATGAGTATCGCCGTCTACCGCGCGAGTTGGAGGAGCAGATCGGCGTTGCTATACCAGAAGGGAAGAAAGGGTGGTGGGAGTCTTTGTTTAAATAGCGGACAGAATAATTTCAATTGAAATCTTCTATTGCTGGTGTTATCATAATAACGTTTTACATAGTTTATTGTAAAACACAATAATACAGAACAGCATGATCGGAATGAAAAAACTTTAGCAATGCTGACACTCGCCACTGTGTTGCTGGTTAGCTTGGCTGCCTGCAACAGCAGACTAGACATATGAATTAGGAGATGATTTGCATGGCAAGCTATTATAAGCATAAAGCCACCCACAGTAGAAAAATTCCCTATTCGTTTCAATGCGAACATTGTGTGAAAGATAGCGGTACGATTTTAGCCACGATAAGCGGGAATGAGGCGCAGTATGACAGTCCCCATAAGACGTTAACAGAAAAACAAACTGAGACATTGAATAGAGATGCCCACAAACTTCTTGTGAATCGCGTGTATCATGACTATGTCAATGCCACGGAAAAGCAAGTTTTTTCTTTGTCATTCAAGGATGTGTGCCCACATTGCCAAAAGCCGCAGTCATGGGCTGTTTCCGGCATGAAAAATGACTTGATGACTTGGCCGATTGCTCTTATCGTAGTAGGTATTATCGCTGCTCTTGGTACGTATTTTTTTACCGATAGCAAAAACATTATGCTATCGGTTATGATTGGCGGAGCATTTGTTTTGGCAGCGGCTTTTATTTGGATTTATAAATCTATAAAAATTAAGATGAAAATTACAAAGGCATCGTCAGCATTGCAAAAGAACATACCCACAATTGATTGGTCGGTTGCCGATGACTTAATCAATGAAAAACTTGTTAATATTGGCAAATGATATGTGACTTATATACTACCGAGTATAAGCAAACTCCGCTATTTACTATAAATTCATCTAATTTTATGATTATCGGGATTATTGGCTAAAACAGCAGGGCTGCCCATTTTGAGCAGCCCTGCTGTTTTTAGCTGTCGTACATCATAACCTCGCGGACAAGCGCTCGTGCCGTTTCGGCGTCATAATGCTTTTCGAGAGCTTTTCGCATGGTGCATTCCTGTTCCCGATAAGACTTATCGTACCATTCGAGATAGCTTTCCAGCTTGCCGGATAAGCACAGTTCCACAAAGGCTTCCGGCTCGTTGGAGATAAGCCAGTCAAATTTGCTCCGCATGAACATGGACAGGTCTAAGGTTTCCTCAATTTTGTTGCGCATGACACTCATTTTTCGCCCGTCCATGAATATTACATCTATCGCGCCGGTATCGTGGTTGTAGGCGCAGGGTTTAATCTCACTCACAGGCATCAGCTTCCTTGCTCGTCAAGACCTCCATCATAACAAGCGCGCTGGTGCAGAAGCCGCTTTTGAAACTCTCACTTGTGTCATAGCTAACAATCTCAGATTGGAGGTTATACAGTTTTTCGAGCGTAGCGGCATCATCGGCGGACAGCTTATCTCCGAACATAGTCTTTATATCGCTGATATTACGAGTGGTGCTGCGGTAATTGGTGTCATTCGGAAAACTGCCCTGCGATAAGTCAAGATTGCCCATGTAAAGGGCGTTCAATATGGATTTCACAACTCCACGCTCCCTTCGACCGTGACCTCGCGCATACCCATGAACACCTCGGTCATAAGCAAAATACCAAATTTGAGGGCATAGCTGAAGGTACCATTGTCAAATACAGCTATTCATTTAGCGCATAAAATCCTCCTGTCAGCTTACATAGATTTTCCCATTCTTGCTGCCAGGAGGATTTTTAAATTTGCGCAGATTTCCTACAGTCTCAGATATCGCTAAATCTTGAACTCATTTGTTTCCGAGCCAGTATTTCATACATTCCCGTTACAAGGTCATAATTACTTGGCACACATTTTCCCGGCAATGGCCCACTCATCAGCAGGAATTTCAGAAAAAGTAACCCAAATATTTTGATCCGGAACTTTGGGCATCTCTTCGCGAATGACCTCCGTAATCTTTTCGGCAACCCGCATCTTTGTTTCTTTACTCTGCCCTGGGAAAAGGCTGATGTTAATATACGGCATAAAAGCACCTCTTTCTTATTGAATAATAAAACAGTGATAAATGAAACTGTTCTCCCCTAAATCCATAGCTTGTTTGATTGGGCTGCTTTAAAAATTAGCACCGCTCCACGATGGTTGTAACACCCATGCCGCCGCCAACGCACAATGTGGCAAGGCCCTTGCCGGCACCACGCTTCTGCATCTCGTGCAGCAACGTAACCAGGATCCTGCAGCCAGATGCACCCACCGGATGGCCCAAGGCAATGGCTCCGCCGTTTACGTTGACAATGCCCATGTTAAAGCCCAGTTCGTTTGCAACAGCAACAGACTGTGCCGCAAATGCCTCGTTGGCCTCAATCAGATCAATATCCGAGAGGGTAAGCGCTGCTTTTTGAAGCGCTTTCTTTGTGCTTTCCACCGGGCCGACACCCATAATTTCCGGAGGAACACCGCCGATGGCTCCAGCGATAAACTTGGCCATGGGTTTTACGCCCAGTTGTTTTGCTTTTTCTGCGCTCATGACAACAATCGCCGCCGCTCCATCGTTAATACCGGACGCGTTTGCAGCTGTCACCGTTCCGTCTTTTTTAAATGCCGGCCGCAGACCCGAAAGATTTTCTGCTGTGACACCTGGGCGGGGAAATTCATCTGTTTTGAACTCCACAGTCTCTTTTTTTACCTTCACCGGTACAGGGACAATCTCGTCCACAAACCGCCCGTTCTTCAGCGCAGCTTCCGCTTTGTTCTGGCTTGCAGCGGCAAATGCATCCTGCATCTCACGGGTAATTTTGTATTTCTCCGCTACATTTTCAGCTGTGATCCCCATGTGATACTGGTTGAACGCATCGGTTAACGCGTCATTTATCATGGTATCCATAATTTTACCATCGCCCATTCGGTAGCCATATCGGCCATTGGGCAGTGCGTACGGTGCTGCGGACATGTTTTCCATGCCACCGACTACCATGACCTCCGCTTCGCCTGCCTGAATCAGAGCCGCGGCAAGGTTTACACTGTTTAGCCCTGATCCGCACACAAGATTAATGGTCTGCGCCGGCACACTCACGGGAAGTCCGGCCTTGATGGCCGCCTGCCGCGCCACATTTTGCCCCAGGCCTGCCTGAATCACACAGCCCATCAGTACCTGATCCACTTGCTCCGCCTTGACCCCTGCGCGGGTGAGTGCCTCCTGGATGACAATTGTACCCAAATCCACAGCGGGAATATACGCAAGGCTTCCGCCAAATTTTCCGATTGCTGTGCGGCAGGCTCCTGCCAAAACAATTTCTTTTTTCATCGTATTGTTATCTCCTTAATGCAGACCGGTCGGTCATGAGCAGCGCACGTCTGTATTGCAATATTTACGCCATTCTTTGGAGTTGTGAAGAGACAATAAATTCTGCGTCCGTTGCAGCCCTCACATTACTTACCGTATAGTCAGGATGAAGCTCTGTCATGAGCAGGCCGTCCTTTGTAACCTTGAACACGCACATCTCAGTGATGATATCGGTTACGCAATGAACTGCGGTGTAGGGCAAGGTACACTTTTTCAGAATTTTGGGAGAGCCCTTGACGGTATGTTCCATGGCCACAATTACCTTCTTTGCACCCACTACCAGGTCCATTGCGCCGCCCATGCCGGGCACTTTTTTGCCGGGGATAATCCAATTCGAGAGATTACCTTCCTGATCAACCTCCAGTGCACCCAATACTGTAACATCTACATGTCCACCGCGAATCAGAGAAAAGGACACAGAAGAGTCAATGAAACTGCCCCCGGGGGCTACGGCAGATGGGCGGCCTCCGGCATCAACGACATACCACTCATCTCGGTTTTCATCCGTCACGGTATCGGCCCCAATGATACCGTTCTCGGATTGAAGGGTTACCCGGACGCCTTCAGGAAGAAAATTGGGGACCATGGTGGGAAGCCCGATCCCTAAGTTAACCAAGTCACCATTTTTTAGTTCTTTCGCCACACGGGCGGCAATGATTTCTTTCTTGTCCATCACGCATTTCCCCCGTCAAAAACATAGTCTACATAAGCGCTGCTGGTCATCACATTTTCCGGCATAATTTCACCGATCTCAACCACATGATCGGCCTCGGCGATGACGACATCGGCGGCAGTGGCCATCACCAAATTAAAATTGCGGGTTGTTCCCTTGTACCAGATATTTCCGGCTTTGTCGATTTGATACCCGCTGAGAATGGCGATGTCTGCGTGGAGCGGGCGCATCAGCAAGTAGCGCTCCCCATCGATGTCCACTTCAGAATGTACAAATTCCTTGTTGTCCTCCACGATGGTGCCAATGCCTGTGGGAGTCAGAACGCCGCCCATGCCTGCTCCGGCGGCCCGAATCATTTCAGCCAGGGAGCCCTGGGGGATGAGTGCCACCTCCAAGGTGCCCGCATTCATCTGCTCTGCCACCTCCGGGTTCAGTCCAACGTGAGTTGCAATCAGCTTTTTCACCTGGCGATTATGAATCAGCTTTGCCACACCGTAATACTCACTGCCGCCCGGCCCGTTCAGCATTGCGGCATCGTTGCAGATCATCGTGAAATTGCCCTTTTTGCTTTTGGATAAAGCATCAATGATTTTATGGGCATTGCCACAGCCCATAAAGCCGCCGAACATAATAGTTGCCCCATCCGGAATCTTTTCAATTGCCTGGGACAACGAAATGAATGTTGCCATAATCTACTCCTTTTCCTATACAAGTTTTGTCTATCTATCGCCAAGAGGAGCCTCGTAAGCAATCTAATTGAATTGTGTATTATTATCGAAAGATATCGCACCCTGAATGTGGTAATTTCATGGCATACCATTACGGTTGTGCCGCACACCAAACTCTTTCAATCCGGCCTACAATGCATCCCTACATTCCGGATGATGGAACCCAGCGTCAATCAAAACATCGCTGTCTTTTCCTCGTATAAAATAGCGGTTGAGTTTCCGTGGTGGATGTTCCGGCAGAGCGATCCCGATGCGGAATATGCTCTTTGCTGCCTGGTCAATCGGAAAAAGAATTCTCTTGATTTTCGAAGTAAACCCGTGGACGGATTGCCTCCTGTTCCAAACATTTAAGGGGTTCCCTCAGAAAGCACCAACTCACGGTTGATATAGTCCTGAATCGTCTCGCTGGAGTACCCCAGCATCTTCATCACTTCAACAGTGTGCTCGCCCAGTCTGGGGCCGTACGGCACGTCTGCGGGCTTGTCGTCTCCCATGCGAATGGGGGTGGCGGGGTGCATGATCTTTTTGCCGTCAGGGTCTGTCCACTCGAACACAAAATCATTGGCCAGGGCCTGAGGGTCAGCGATGACATCAACAGAGTGCTGAACCTTTTCCACCGAAATTGTCCCGCAGGCCTTGAGTCTGTCAAAAGCTTCATCCCGTGTAAGGTTTTTGAACCCCTGGTCCATAATTGCAATAACCTCGGGCGCATTGTCCCACATCGTGTCCTCATTGCATGTGTATTTGTCAATCAAATCCTCGCGGCCGATTGTTTTGCAGACGCAAGGCCAGCTGACCTCCCAGTGGTGTGTTGCATTGATGGATAGCCACTCTCCATCGCTGCACTGATAGCTGTTGAGCATTGCCCGGGCAGCGCGCTCTCTGGATGAAGGCAGCTTGTAGTCGTACTGAGTTTCAATGATTGCGTCATAATTGAGGAAGATGCCAGAAGCCATCAAGGAGGTAGCCACCTTCATGCCTTTTCCGGTTCTTTCCCGGTTATACAGCGCGGCACAAATACCCACTGCGAGCGAGTGTCCTGTGGAAAAGTCGCCAAGTGCATAGGGAATCTGAATAATGGTTCCATCCTGAGCAGCATCTACCAGCAAGCCGCTCTTGGCCCACCAGGCTGTGGCATCAAAGCCCGGATCATCCTTTTGCGGGCCCTGCTCACCAAAGCCGGTAATCGTTGCATAAATTAGGCGGGGGTTGATTTCACTGAGCTCCTCATATGTAAATCCAAGCTTTTTCAGTGCTTTCCCTCTGAAATTTGATACAAAGACATCCGCCCATTTGACCAGCTTCAGGAAAAGCTCGCGCCCTTCCGGGGACTTCAGATCGCAGGGGATTCCTTTTTTTCCACCGCACTTAAAATGATAAGAATGTGGCGCTGTATAGCGAGAACTCTGCCCTTCCAGAGGCTCAACCATAATACTCTCCGCACCAAAATCAACCAGCAGTCTGCCACAGGAAGGTCCGGCGGCGGCAACGCACATCTCCAGAACCTTGATACCTTCTAATACTTTTTGCATATTATTTTCCTCCATAATGCGAATGATAAACTCTGTACATTACGTGCAACACTCGCCCGCAGGTATTGCATCCCATGTAGCTGTGACGATCTTTCTCTGTTTTTAGGCTAGCATAATTTCTGAAAATGCAGAAGCTGAACTTTTTGATGGAGCCTATCAAAAGATTTCATGACCTCAACAAAACTGCCGAAACTGAACATTGACACATTCTGTGAGGGAGTGATATAAATAAGTAAAGGTGTTCTATCATGATGACCGTTGCTGTAACGGAAATTTTGCTTTTTGTACGATATGAATGAGAATCGCAAGGCGAGAATGGAGAAGCGGCAAGCTATGAAAAAAGAACTGCATAATCAAGAGCAAAATAAAATCAGCAAGCTGGCTATCTTATTGGAAACAATCCGGGTCGGGAGCATCAGCAAGGCAGCGGAAGAGCTGAACTACACGCAGTCTGGATTGACCTATCTGCTCAATACGTTGGAAGAGGATTTGGGCATCCCGCTTTTAAAGCGGGACTATAAAGGCGTCTCTTTTACAGAAGAGGGGCTTTACTTAGAGCCATATATCCGCGCCTTGGTGGAGAAGGAGAATGAGCTGCAGGAGCAGATTAATACCTTGCTTGGGAAAAGCTACGAACGAATCCGGATTGGAACAATTCATAGTATTGCAAATTATTGGCTTCCTCAGATCATTGTGGAATTTAAAAAAGAACATCCCAATGCACATATTGAGTTTCGAGTTGGTGGCGGAGCAGAAATTCCCACTTGGGTAAAGGAAAATAAAATCGATATTGGAATTGCGGATGAGGCGCATTCCGAGGGCTTTGACTGGCGCCCCATCATGAAAGAACAGTTTTATGTGGCGATTCCGGCATCGTGGGAGGATATTACTCCTCGAAACGGCGCAATACAAATTGACGATTTGATTGGGCGCCCCATGCTGTTCCCTTCTGCAAATCAGAAAAACGCGGGCGCTCGCATGCTCAAGGACAGAGAAATCCCCAACAAAATTATGGTGTCGTCCGCAGATGGAACTACATTGCTGTCCATGGTGGAGTCCGGATTGGGATTTACGCTGCTGTCGCAGCGCTATATTGTCGACTGCCCGGACCGCGCTTATATGTATCCGGTAAATCCCCCCATTGTGCGCACATGGGGAATTATGGCCGATTCCTTCAAGGGGTTGCGCCCTCTGGCCAAGCAATTTGCAGACCGCTTGCAGGCGCATGGAAGCCTAATTGATTGAGCCTGCGTAAGATATGTAACGGCTTATATTCGTGTAATGCACACAGCGGCAGCTGACATGGTATCGCGATTTGCTCTGTTATCCTGTTATGTTCAAAGACCTCCTGATGTAGAGTCAAGCTACATCAGGAGGTCTTTGTTATGAAAAATGCAATCGCAGAGCTGCCGTTTTATACGCAGGTATATCCGTCATCCACATGGAGAATCACGCCGGTGAGATGCGAGGCCTCGTCAGAGGAGAGGGAGACTGCGGCGGACGCCACGGTTTCCTCCCGGATGACGTCACAGGGAGCCGCTCGCGCACTTCAATGTTAGCGTGGTCTTTCACGCTATCCCTCCAGATTCATTCGCAGCATAGCTTTGTATCTCTGTGTAACGTAACTTCTGAAATGGTTGAACCCAATCAATATGGTATCTATAAAAGCATGACCTGAGAAATCTAAGGTTCTGATGGGGCTTACCAAAGAGTTCAATGCCCTCAAGTATGTGCGCCCTCATTCATAAGAGGCAGACGAGGAAAGCGGAAAACAAGCGCGGAATTACGAATAGCGGTTTCTCCGGTATTTGAAGGGGAGAAAAATCTGATTTATGTATTTTACTTTTATACCATCGGGTGGTAACGTATGGATTAAGATGAAATAACCAATCAGTCTTTGATATTTTTGTGTTAAATTGTTGAAAATCACATAATGCGTTGTGCAGTTGCCCTGTACAAAACAAATTTAGGGGAGTAAGGAAATGAGTATTTGGATAAATGACATGAATCCCGTTACCCTGTTCGGCGTTGATTCCCGGCTGGAATTAAGCAAAAAGATGAAGGCCTTCGGCGGCACAAAAACCTTGATTTTTGCCGATGAGGCAATGTTCCGGCTTGGTTTTATGGAAGAGCTTGAAAAACTTCTTCAGGCAGAGGGAATCGATTTGGTCACCTATCAGGTTGAGGCTGGTGAGCCCAGCGCACCGAAATGTGACAAGGCATATAAGCTTGTGAAAGAGCAGAAGGTTGATGGTGTTGTTGGTCTTGGCGGCGGCGCCGCGATGGATACCGCCAAAATTGTCTGCAAGCTGCTGGCAAACGGGGGAAAGGCCGATGACTACATGGGATACGGCAGCGCTGCGGGTCCCAATAAATTCAGCCCGCTCATTATGATGCCCACGACCTCTGGAACCGGATCGGAGGTCAATAACGCCGCTGTATGCGAGAGCAGCGAAGGAGAAAAGGGCGGGATATTCCATTCCGCTTCACTGGCAATTGTTGATCCGGTCTATACCTACGGCCTTCCAAAATCAGTTACGGCCAATACGGGCATTGATGCGCTGGGGCACGCAACGGAGAATTTATTTAATACTGCCAATACACCGCATCTCATGTCGGATACGCTGGCAATGCAGTGCATCAGCCTGGTGTTTAAGTGGCTGCCTGTTGTGTACGAGGACGGAACCAATAAGGAGGCGCGCATGTGGATGAGCTATGCGGCGCTGCTCGGCGGCTACTGCCTGCGGCTGCGCAAGCTGACATATGGACACTCGATGGCAAACCAGCTCTCAAACCGCTGTCACTGGCCTCACGGCCTGGGTGCCAGCATCGGGTTAGCGGCAGTGGTGCGCTATGGCACAAAAAGCATTCCTGAGTTTACCCGTTTGACCGCGCAGGCGTTGGGCTATGGGAATCCATCAGATGATGAGCTGCCTGCGATGGGAGAAAAGATTGTTGAGGCCTACGACAAGCTGCAAAAATCAGTTGGTATGAAAAGCTTGCGGGAGCGGGGGATTGAAAAGAAATTCATTGAGAAAATGACGGAGGAAATCAAGAAGGACACCAAGTGGAGGGTCTCTACGCCTCCTGATTTTCAGCTGATGAAACAGTCCATGTATGACTCTTATGATTATTAATTCAAAGGATGACGCAAAATAGCAGGAGGAGGCAAGGATAAAATGGGAATGAAACTCTATATTGATGGGACGTGTGCCGAGGGAAAAGGGGAGATGATGGAAGTTCGGAACCCTGCCACCGGCAAAGTAATCGGTTCGTTTCGTGGTGCCAGCGTGGAGCAGGCAGAAGAGGCACTGCAAAGCGCAAAGCGGGCAAATAAAAGCTGGTCTCGCACCAGTCTGAATGAGCGCGTGAGTTGGATTCAAAAGCTTAAGGCGGAGCTGTTCAGAGATAAGGATGAGATCATTGAGCTTCTCTCTGCAGAGGGTGGACGCAGCGATGCGGAATCCTTGGTGGATTTTAATATCTTGATCGAGACGCTTGATTTCTACCCTGAAGAAGCGAAAAGAATCTATAATACGGGACTCCCCTCGTATGGTGCCCATTGTGACGAGGCGGTTACAGTGATTCACCGCCCCATCGGGGTTGTTGTCAGCCATCTGGCCTGGAATGCGCCGTATTTTAACGCCGGAAATAAACTGGCTCCGGCGATGGCCTCCGGCTGTCCCTGTATTCTTAGACCCAGCGCGGAGACTCCGATGGCGACTCTGAAGATCGGGGAACTCTGTGAACGCATCGGTCTTCCAGCCGGTGCGGTGAATATTTTGAGTGGTCCTTCCAGAGTAATTGGTACATATCTCAGCGCAAGCACCATCCCGGCAATGGTGTCTCTGATTGGCTCTACTGAGACGGGAAAGCAGATTATCCGGGAGGCCAGCACATCGGTCAAGCGCTATTCTCTGGAACTGGGCGGCAACTCCCCCTGCATTCTGATGCCGGATTGTGATATCGATGCCACTGCCAAATTTGTTGCTGTACGCAAGCGCAAGAATGCAGGGCAGGGCTGTGCCAACATCAACCGTATTTTCGTTCACGAAAGCATTCATGATGAATTTGTGGAGAAGTTGGTTGCAGAGGTACAGAAAATTCAGGTTGGCTGGGGTAAAGAGTATGGATCCGAGGTTATGGGCGCGCAGATGACCCGCAGTTCCCGCGACAGACTGCTTGATATGGCAGCGGAAGCAGTACAGCAGGGGGCAAAGCTTTTGTATGGCGGAACTGTTCCTGCACTTCCCGCTCATCTCCAGGACGGTTACTTTATGATGCCCACAGTTCTTGATTGCTGTACGGATGACATGCGCGCAGCGAAAGAGGAGCTGTTTGGCCCGGTATTTACCATCTTGATCTTTAAGGATCTGGATGAAGTGCTTGAACGTGCCAATGATACAGAATTCGGACTCGCCAGTCTGCTATTTACACATGATGCGCGTACTATGCTCAAATGCGCGCAGGGACTGGATTTTGGTATGATCAATATCAATGGACCGAGCATTGATGGCGCCAATATGCCGCACTGCGGCGTGAAGAATAGCGGAGTGGGCTGTGTGCGCAGTAAGTGGGCAATGGAGGAGTACTATAACATTCATAGGGTGGGTATAAAACCATAGGAAGGTTTCAATCGTTTGGTCACGCAAATCAAAAAGGATGAAAGAAGGAGTAAAAAATGAAAAGGTATCGTTCAATTTTGGTCGTTATTCTCACCTTAGCGCTGATACTCGGATTGATTTCGTGTTCTTCTCAGACTCCGTCCACGCCCTCGTCCGGAACAAACAGCACCTCAGCGGCAGACACGACACCAGACTCCGGAGAGAATCCGTCTCCTGTTGAGTTGGTTGTGGCTGCATCTCACAGTGCGGGCACCATGTATTTGTGGTGCGTAACGGTTGCTGAGTTGGTCAACAAGTATTCCGAATGGCTGACACTTACCCCCATTACAACCCTGGGCTCAACCGAAAATATTGAGCTGGTGCATGTTGGTGACGCACAGCTGGGCGGCGTTCCGGCAACCACCTTCTACATGGCATATGAGGGAGAAGGCGGAGACTGGGTCGACAACGCCTATCACGAACTGCGTTCTGTCTATGCCTCTGTTCCCGGATATTTCCAAATTATGGCCCCCGGAAACTCCGACATCAATACCATCGCTGATTTGGAAGGGAAGCGCGTTGCCTTTGGCGTCAGAGGCAGCGGCGGCGAAGATATTGTAAAGTTCTGGTTTAAGTGCCTTGGAATTGACGCGAACTCGTTTCTTGATATCAACTATATCAGCGCCTCCGACAGCGTTACCGCCATCCAGGAGGGCACCTTGGACGCCTTTGTATTTACAGGCGGAATTGGAGCTTCTGTGGGACTGGAGCTTGCTGCATCCCCGGTGGGATTGAAGTTGATTTCCCTGTCCGATGAAGAGGTTGCGCTGCTTACGGCGAACGATCCTGCGGACCATCCCCAGGTAATCCCTGCGGGTTCTTATCCCGGTGTGGACTATGAAGTGAACACAGTGGGCAACTCCGCTGTGATTGTAACCACCGCAGATATCCCAGACCGGGCAATTTATGAGATGTGCCGGATCATCGATGAGCATTATGATGAGATTGCTGATCACAATGCAACGGCGTACTCAACTGCTGAACACACGGTGGGCGATTGGTACGGAAGTCTTCCGATGCACCCCGGTGCTGAGCAGTATTTCCGCGATAAGGGGTTGATCCCTTAAGGAAAGAGGGGAAAGAGGACCGGTGTGACATGAAAACGCGCACAACGGTCCTCTTTTCAAAGAACAAAATAATAAAGGAGGATGGGGTTCATCATGAATGTTGAATTATCCGAAAATGGCACAACATTGCTCAAACGGGTTATCTTGGTTTTATCGATTGCAATGTGTGCCTTTCATGTTTATACATCAGCGACAATGCCTCTATTGGTCATGGAGCAGCGATCTGTACATTTAGGATTCGCATTATCTCTGGTGTTTCTTTATGCTGCGTTGGATCAGAAAAATCGACTTGCAAGGCTTTTAAGCTATTTATTTGCGATCATTGGAATTGTTACGAATGTATTCATGTATCTTGATTGGGAAAATGTGACAACCAGATCCACTCGTCTTTTGCCGATTGACTATGTCATGGGCATTCTCCTTATTCTGGTGGTACTGGAAGCAACCCGGCGGTCACTTGGCGCTGCGATGCCTATCATTGCCATTGTATTTTTGGTATACTCCTTTGTAGGACCTTACTTGGGCGGAATTCTTCGTTTCACGGCGATTCCCGTTAGAAGACTGCTGTCCACCGTCTATTTTGGCTCGGAAGGCATTTATGGTTCTACGTTAGGCGCATCTGCGACCTTTGCCTTTATGTTTGTCCTGTATGGAGAATTTTTGCTGCATTTTGGAGCGGGCGACTTCTTTGTGGAAATTTCCCAAGCTCTGTTTGGCAAAGTGCGGGGCGGCTCCGGCAAAATTGCGGTCATTTGCAGCGGATTATTCGGAATGGTTTCCGGCAGTGCGGTGGCCAATGTAGCGGGTACAGGCGTCATTACCATTCCCCTCATGAAGCATGACGGCTTTGATTCCGAGTATTCCGGTGGCGTTGTGGCTTCGGCCTCTGCGGGCGGACAATTGATGCCTCCCGTTATGGGGGCGGCTGCATTTATTATGGCGGAAATGCTTCAGATTTCATATGGGGCCATCTGTCTGGCGGCACTGGTGCCGGCTGTGCTGTACTATCTTTCCCTGTTTATTATGGTTGACCTGCGTGCGGCAAAAAACGGCTTTCAGGTTCGCGCCAGAGAGGATCTTCCAAAAGTCAGTGATACCATGAGAAAAGGATGGCACTACTTGATTTCTGTTGTCGTTCTGTTGGTGCTGCTCCTGTTTTTGCGCTGGTCTGCCGCCAAAGCTGCGTTCTGGGCGACAATTGCCCTGGTTGTTGCTGACGGGGCCAAAACTTTGATTTTTAAGAGCAAAATAGAATATAAGCGCTTTGTTGATTGCTTTGTCAGTGCGGCAAAGACAGCATTGACCATTGCAACCGCGACTTCCTGTGCGGGTATCATCATTGGTGTTTTCATTGCTACCGGACTGAACCTTAGATTCTCCAGTATGCTGGTGGCGATGGCGGGCGGAAACCTGTTTGTACTTCTGATTTATGCTATGCTGGGATCCATCGTGCTCGGGATGGGGCTGCCTACCACACCGGTTTACATCATCATGGCCGCCTTGGTTGCACCGGCACTGATTACGCTTGGTGTGCCGAACTTGGCTGCGCATCTGTTCGTCTTTTACTATGGCGTTATGTCTGCGATTACCCCTCCGGTGGGCGTAGCGTTCTATGTGGCGTCCGGTATTGCGGAGGCAAAGCAGATGAAAACAGGATTTATGGCATGGCGTACGGCGCTGCCGGGATTCATTCTTCCCTTTGTATTTGCGTACAATCAGGGGATTTTGCTGCAGGGGAGCCCTGTAGAGTGCATTGTGCAGATATTCTTCTGCTTTGTGGGCATAGTAGCGCTGGCCATTGGGCTGGAAGGATATTTGAAGAGGAAGATGAATCTGATTGAGCGCGGGTTGCTGATTATTGCCGCGCTGCTGTCCATTGTGCCGGAAGCAGTGACTTCTTATATTGGTACGGCGGTTATTATTGCGGTGCTGGCGGTGCATTGCCTGACAGTGGGAAAAGCAAGCAAACTCGCCGAGTCATAAGCTTGATATTTGAATATTATCAGGGAGGATTTGTGTATGGATACCATACAAAGGTTTGTACAATTTGCCTGTAAAACAAAGTATGACGATATCCCGGCCGATGCCATTGCTGCGGCAAAGATGCTGCTGACTGACATAATTGCAACAACAGTGTGCGGTACGACCTCTGACGGAACCCGTGAAGCGGTCTCGCTGCTTATGGACTGGGGCGGCAAAGAAGAGAGCACGGTATTGGTCTATGACAAAAAGCTGCCTGTTTATCATGCGGCATTTCTAAACAGCCTGCTCTCTCATGCCAGAGACTATGATGAGGTTCAGGAGGACGCCATTGTACATACCGGGGTATCTGTAATCCCAACGGCGCTGGCTGTGGCGGAAGCGGTGGGAAATGTCAGTGGAAAGAAGCTGCTCGCCTCAATTGTGCTGACTGATGAGCTGTTCATCCGCATGGGTTTGTCTATCAAGACCTCTATTATGCAATCGGGCTGGATTTACTCCGCACTGTGTGGCCACTTTGCTTGCGCGCTGTGCTCCAGCTTGCTTTTGGGACTGAGTGAGGAGCAGACGGTCAATGCCCTGGGCCTTGTATATAGTCAGGCGGCTGGAAATCAGCAGTGCGCCACCGATACCTCTCTGGCAAAGCGGATGCAGCCCGCGTTTGCGGCCCGCTCAGGTGTATTCTCTGCCTATTTGGCAAAATCGGGTCTGACCGGCGCACAGAATATTTTTGATGGCGACTACAGCTTCTATAAGGTCTATATTAAGGATCAGTGTGATAAGAGCATTCTGACTGAGGACTTGGGGAAGAAGTACTGGATCCCAACGCTCTCCTATAAGCCCTACCCCGTTTGTGGATTGAGTCTGAGCGCGGCGGACGGCGTACGGAAGATTATGCACGATCACAATGTGAAGATGGAGGAAATTACCGGATTTGATATCGGAATGACCAAGCAGACCCATGCGCTTCTGGTTGAACCGAAGGAAGTGAAGTATAATCCAAATCGGATTGTGGACGCTCAGTTTAGCATTCCTTTTGCGGTTGCGATGATGGCGGCGAGAGGGCATCTGTATCTGAGCGATTTGACTGAGCAGGGCCTTCAGGACCCGGTTATGCGCGGACTGCTGAATCGGGTTCAGGTTCATATTGACGAGGAGCTGGAAGCTAAATTTGCCCGGGGAGTTCCTCCGTCCAGGGTGACCATCCATACAGCGCGTGGCTCCTTCACCGAATGCGTATTCCATAAGGGGAATCCTGAAAATCCCTTTACAGCAGAGGATATGCGCGGCAAGTATATGGATGCCATGAAGTTTGGGATGTACCCCACAAAGCCCGGCGCACCGGAAAAGATCTTGGAGATGATTGACCAATTGGAAGACATGGATGATATTACTCTGTTCATTCGGGAGATTAACAGTGCATTTGTACGTTAAAATTTAAATAATCAAGGTCTTCCGCGGGATTCACGGGAGACCTTGATTATGCTATACTGAGGCTAAACATTGGCGGGGGTGAAACAATGACCAAAGTAGAGATTGAGGCTTTTTTTGCAGTGGTCAACTATGGGTCTATCAGCAAGGCTGCTGAAAAGCAATTCATCAGCCAGTCCACGCTGTCAGGCCGCATTGCTTCTCTGGAGCAGGAGCTTGGAGCCACGCTGTTTAGCCGGGGAAAAGGAATCAAAAATACAGAGTTGACCGAAAACGGAAGAGAGTTTCTAATCGTTGCAGAAAAGTGGGATCGTCTTTGGCGGGAATCCCGAGAACTGTTTTTGCGCGAACAGAACAGGGTGCTGAGCATAGTGGCCCCCAGCAGCATCAATAAATACATATTTGTCGATGCCGCCCACACCTTTTTTTCGGACACCCGAGAGGTCAGACTTCGCTTGTATGCGCGGAATTCAGACGCCTGCAACCAGCTGCTGGAAAACAATGCATGCGAAGCTGCATTTGTTGCTAAACCGCAATTTTCAAGGGGGATATCGATCATTCCGCTGTTCCAGGAGAAAATGCTGTTTGTCTACAATGTGGCCGGTTTTCACCAGCATGACACAATCCATCCCGCTATCCTGGATCCCAGGAAGGAGGTCATGATTTACTGGCATCGAGGGCATCAGCAGTGGCACGATTACTGGTTTGGGGCGACTGCATTGCCAATGGTCTATACGGACGATATCAATATATTGCACGAATTTTTGGAAACAGAGGATTGCTGGGCGATTGTTCCGGCTTCCGTTGCGATTGCGCTCAGTACAGATGTCAATGTAGGCATGGCCAATTTACTGGACGGGCCGGAGGACAGAACGGTCTATCTGCTCAAACAGAGCGCGCGGCCAAATTCTGTAGAATTGGACCTGCTATTGAATCATCTGAAAATGATTGTGCCTGATAAGGGCTGTACTTGGCTTTATGAGGAGGGCACCAGTGAAAAGCGAAGCGATTAAGGTGACACTCGGCAGCCGGTAGTAAAGCGCCTGAAGCAATGTGCTCCAGGCGCTTTGCTACCATAGAAATTCAGCATAGGAAAGGAAGTCTCCTCTGTCTGCTTAACCGGACAACCGATCCTTTTATTCCGCGCAGGCATCCGGTGAAGTGATATGCCTTTTTATGACCTTTGGCAAAGCGTTCCGACTTAAATATCCGGGTCCCCTCATCGCCAATGTCATCGCAGGCGCAAATATACAGTGCCTTGGTATCCGGACGCACCATCGGGTGAGAGGTGCAAAGGTTATAGCCCTTGTCGCGGTTGGGACCTAAAATTTGGCCGGTTGGGTATCCAAACGGATGGAACACCATATACTCTCCATGGTGGAAAAGAATTATGGTGCCGGCATAATAGCGGGTCTCACCGTTATGGGTTGCCATTGCAAAATACAAACGCTGGAGCTGGATACGGGTCCCACGCGGACAATTAGGGTTGCGCTAAAGAGCAAAGAGAGGGCCTCCGATCCTGTGATAAAGAATTTTATCGCCTGCCTAAAGAGCGTCCGGCTCAAGTTTACATATCCTCCATCCACGCGCTTGCGGTAATAGGTTGCGAGATCAAGGAATCGCCGTTGAGGTATTCACCTCGGCGGCGGTTCCTTGTTTTTAGCGAGAAACGGAGAATATGGCGCAGAGGCCCCCAAAGCCGAAGCGTTCAGGGACAGAATAAAATCAGAGCACAACAATATGGTTTTTTAGATTATAGGTGTTACCTATTGCACCCTTAAATTTGAGTATTAGACGCAGTATGAGCGGCCTGTTATTATTTTCTTAGGGTGTAATTGAAGTGGTATTTCGGTTGAGGGAGGGCGCAACATGCAGAACAGGTTAAAGCGAAGCACCCAGAATACAGAAGCAACTGCTATATATGAAGAATGGAAGCTTTCGGGCCTTGATTGTCCCCTGTGTCCGTTTGAATAATGGGAGGGACTCTTGTGCGGTCCAAGTTGCACTATGGATGGATTATCTGTGTTGGATGTTTACTGCTGCATGCTTGCACCTGCGGTTTGACTGCCACCTGTTTTTCTGCCTATTTGCCCTATATCAAGACAGCTCTGGCGCTTAACAATACGCAGACATCGCTGATTGTTACCATGCGCAGTCTTTCCAGTATGCTGGCCATGCTCACGTGCAATAGGTACTACAAGCTTTTTTCCCTGCGAATCGGGGTTGTGGTATCCTGCCTGTTCCTTGTGGTCTCCTGCTTGATGTTTGCGTGGGCAAGTTCTATTTTTATGTGCTATCTGGCCGCAGCTATAATGGGAATTGCCTATGCCTATGGAACCATGGTTCCAATCTCCTTTTTTATGCGAAATTGGTTTGCTGACCGCCGCTCTACCGCACTTGCAATCGCTGCCTGTGGTTCCGGAGTGACAACAGCCATTGCGCCAACGATAATTACAAATTCTACAGAAACATTTGGCCTAACAAGAACATTTTTGGCAGAGGCAGGTATAGTGGCCGTATGCGCGGCGCTTCTTTTTCTGATTCTCCGGGATTCACCTGCTGATTTGAATTTGGCCCCATATAGGCAAGGTGACCGTCAAAAGGAAAAACAGCAGAAAGCCCCGGCCCTGAGGGATGTTAATCTGAGCCGGAGAGAAACGCGATTGCTGATGTTCACCATACTCCTTGTGGGATGTTTGGGCGCCCCTTATTTAAGTCACCTCACCCTCCACTATAGAAATGTAGGGTATACCAGCACACAAACTGCCGCAGCTTTATCTATGATTGGGATTGTGATGATTGGCGGGAAGTTTCTCTTTGGCGTTGCATCAGACCGCTTTGGAAGCTACCGCATTAATTATCTCTTTTTAGGGAGCTGGCTGCTTGCCTGTGGTGTCACAACCATGCTAAACGGAGTCTCACTTGAACTGCTTTATTTTGCTACCTTCTTAAGCGGAATTGGAATTTCGTTGGGAACAATTGGAATTACAGTTTGGGTGGGGGACCTTTCATCAGAAGAGAACTACGCAAAAAATATTACGTCATCTCAATTTGCGTTTTCCCTGGGGGCCTTGGTATGGTCTCCGATTCCCGGGATATTGGCTGATCTGACAGGAGGATACGAAGCGGCTTATGTTATCTTCGGGGTAATGGTTGCACTTACGATGATAATCGTGCAGGCAATCTATCGCCGACATGTCAATCGTGATTAAGAACCTGTATTCACAGATTGAACTGCCGAAGCAGCGAGCCGCTTTTTTTCCGGACAAGGCAAATTTTTGCAGGAATGATTGGTTTATTTCAAGAAAATGTAACGCGGTATGGCAGAACAATCGCCGTTGATACGGTGCTTTCAGCTGTGAATACAGGTTCTAAATTGAGCGATCGGAATTTCTAATGAGACCTATCGAAAGTGTGCGCTTCACGGGTTATTTCATTTGTGTTACTGTTAGGCAGGAAGATGAAACCGACATTGTCCTCAATTATCTGCCCGAGGATGCTTGTGTCCTCCATCAGAGTTCAGGTATGTGGGTTTGGCCTCAAGTCTAGATGAAAGCCACATAAATCGTTATGTCGTAGATGTTGGTGGCCACCCCCCGCTTGGTCGGTGGGGGAGGTCACCTTCGTCCATTGTGAACAGAACCGGAAGAAAGAGGAAAATAAAATGATTAAAGAGGTCACAACAAACATATATCGGATTGGCGTACCCTTGCCGAACAATCCACTCAAAGAGACCAATTGTTATTTTATCAAAGGAAATGAGAGTGATTTGTTAGTCGACACCGGCTTTCACCAGGAAGAGTGCCGCATTCCGCTGCTTGAGAGCTTGGAAAAGCTCGGCGCAAGGCAGGAAAGCTTGGATGTGCTTATCACGCACATGCATTCGGATCATTTAGGCTTGGCGGGAGAAATGGCGGGGAAAAACCGGAAAATCTACCTCAGCAGGAAAGATACCGCTTACCTCAAGAAGGCGCTGAGCGGACGCCATAGCCAGGAAATGCATCGCCGCATGGTAGCTGAAGGCTTTCCGGAAGGGTTGCTTACCGAAATTGAAGCGACAATGCCATCTCGCAAGTATGCGATTGAAGTCATTGACGGGCGGTTCAATGAATTGGATGAGGGCGATTCGGTTACAGTGGGAGATTACTGTTTGCAAATGGTCTCTGTTCCGGGGCATACCCCCGGGAACGCAATGTACTGGATAAAGCAGCAGCAAATTATGCTGACCGGGGATCATATTTTATTTGACATTACACCTAATATTACTGCGTTTGCAGATGAGGACGACTCATTGGGGAGCTACATAGACAGCCTGCACAAGGCAAAAGAGTTTCCTGTGAAATTGGCGCTTCCGGGGCATCGGATGCAGGGAGATTATTATCACCGGATTTGGGAGCTGCTGCAGCACCACAGGGATCGAATTATGGAAACTCAGAGGATCATTTATAACAATCCAAAGCTTACGGCCTATGAAATTGCTGCACACATGAGCTGGAACATCAGGGCCAAAAGCTGGGATGAATTCCCAGGCAATCAGAAGTGGTATGCGGTGGGCGAATGCTTATCCCACTTGGACTATTTAAGAAAGCGGAATTTGATTGAGCGTCACGAGGAGAACAATGTTTTGCGCTATCGCGCTCGACACAAGCCGAATATATTTTTCAAAGTACATATTGATGAATATATTGCGTACGGGAATTTGTTACGGGAGTCGGCCTATCCTGTTTAGCGTAATTTTTTACCGGGAAGAGGATCTGCCGTAAGGCCCTGAAGAAAGCGGGGCGAACCATACGCGACTTAGCTCTCGTTGAAGTGAATGAATCCTTTGCCTCCCAGTCCATATTTGAAAAATGTGAGCATCTTTGAAGGAGTGCCCGACAGTCATAAATCGGGCTTGAAGGAGAGAGAAGCACCGTATCAGCGGTGCTTCTCTCCTGTTTGGTTGGTTGTAAAGTGCCTATCTGTCTGGAACTAATCCTTCTTCTGTACGGGCTCCAGCTCACGCAGCAATTCCACAATGGAGGAGGAGTCCAACTCACCATAACCCCTTTGTTGGGCCATGCGGTACCACTGGATTACCTGGTTGCAACCAAAATTAGCAACCCCGACATCTTCGCCCAGCTGTCGCGCCAGATTCAGATCCTTCAGTGTACCGGTAACGGGGAAGTAGGACTTGTTGCTGGGAAGATAGTCGTGATGCTGGATATGCTCCTTTTTGATGCGAAGGATTTCGTTTTGGGAGGAGCTGGTGGAGATCACATCGTAAAGGGTCTCAAAGGAAATCCCCATATGCTCAGCCAGCAAAATGGCCTCTCCATCGGCGAAAAGGATGGCCTTGGACAGCATATTGTTGAGGATCTTCAGGCCAACGCCGCCTCCCCGGCTGCCGGCATAATGAACCTGACTGCCCAACGCATCCAGATAAGGAGAGAAGCAGCCGGAATCTGCCTCTTCTCTGGTAGCACCCACAATGACAGAAAGGGTGCCGTTGGTGGCCCGTCCCGCGCCGCCACTGATTGGAGCATCAAGATAGACAGCGCCTTTTTCCGCGGCAAGCTGACTGAGCTTCACGCTCATGGCGTAAGGATTTGTGCTGGTGTCGATGATACACTGGCCCGGCCTTATATTTGCCAGCAAACCATTTTCTCCTGCCACGACATGCTCCACAATGTGGGGCATCAGCAGAGAGATGAAGATCAAATCACATTCCTGCGCTACCTGAACATTGTCTCGGGCAATCTCGGCTCCCAGCGCACGCATTTCCTCTTTCTTTTCAGCGACCAGATCCGAAACCAGAAGCTTGCCATCCTTTTTCAGGATGTTTTTTGCCATAGGCATTCCCATGGTTCCAAGACCAATAAACCCAACTTTTTGAAACATAATTACATCATCCCAACTGTTAGAGATTACAAAAACTGATACGCTTGTTCATTGCCCGGGGCAAAGCTTCCTGCCACAAAAATCCAGGAACCTTCTCCGTCAGAGGCTGTATCCTTGCAGGTGATATACAGCTCACAGGTGTTGGGGCGCACCATGGGGTGGGTGGTAAACAGATGGTGGCCCTCGGCGCGGCCGGGGGTAAGAATCTGCCCAATGGGAGAGCCGGAATGGTTAAACACCATAATCCGCCCCTGGTCAGGAAGCGCCACATAGAGGTTGTCATCGTTGTCAATGCTGCAAGAGTCCGGACCGGCCATGCCGGTGAACCGGTATGGGATTCCGGCGCGATTATGTTTCAAATCGAACCGATGCAGGCGCTGGGCCTGGAATTCTGTGACCCACATAATAGAGCCATCCTTGGACAGTGCAACTCCGTTGGGCTGACACATATTTCCGCAGAACAGCGTCACCTTTTGAAAGTTTGGGGTCACATAATACACGCCGCCGATGGGGGTGCGGAAGTCTCCGATAAAGTCGGTGAAGTAGAAGCCTCCCTCCGCATCGAAAACCAGGTCATCCACACTATAGCCCTTGAGAATGTATTCGGGATTAGAACCGTCCGGCCCCATGGCGATGACGCCGCCGATGGCTTCGTTGGTCAGACAGCAGGCAAAGAGGCGGCCATCTTTATGAATTTTTACAGCGGCAGGCCTGACGTTTTTCTCATGAAAAACAGTGGCCATCTCTTTTGTCTTCATGTCAACCTTGAAAATTGAGTTCCCAACCGTGCTGGTAAAATACATATTTCCCTGACGGTCAAAGCACACACCCTCTAAGGTGAGGGCTTCGTCATAAACCTTGAGGAATTTCTCTGCGACAACGGTTTGGAGCCCCGGTTCAAGAGTTGGGATTGCGCAGAAACGGTCGCCTGGCATATATTGAAGTTTTTCCATGTATGCAAGCTCCTTCCGAATCAATTGATGTTCTTGTGCATGAGGGAGTAGTGTTTGCTATCCCTTCGCCAGCATGGCGGCAATGATTTGATTGCTGTTTTCTAATGTATCCAGATGATCCACCAGGGCCTTAATGACCGCCGCTGTGTTTTCCGGCATGGGGAGGGCGGCGAAATTGATACAGTCCCGCATCTTTTCGGCCACGTCTTCGTTGGTCATAGGCTTCTCACGACAGCCAAGGGTGGTTTCCAGGCGGTGCTCCAGAATTGTGCCGTTGGTCAACTCGATTTTCACCACCACCGGGCATACCTTTGCATGGAAATTGCGCTCGATCTCTTCATCAACCACACCATCGATTTTTGCGGTCAGTGCAAGCACGTCCGGTCTGCGCAGTCCTTCTTCCGTAAAGTCCGCCAGCCCCACCTTGCCATTGACCAGGGCGCAGGCGCTGTTATATGGAATGCTGAACTGACAGTCGACAATTGTCTTGGGATGCTTGCGCACGTCCTCCGGAATACAGCTGCAGATATACAGATGTTCGTTCATGCGGATTTCCACATGCTTGATATCGTCCGGGTTGAGGTGAAAGCGCTTCTTGGCCTCAATACAGGCGTTGATGGGGGGCTGGTTGGGCCGGGCACAGGGCCAGGGCTTAAAGGCCAGGTCCTCATGGGTGAAGTATGTGCCCAGATCTTTTGTTACGGCCTCGGGGTTGTAGCGATCATGGAGATATACATGATATATGCCGTACTTCCCTTCAAAGGTGTTTTTTGCCCCCTGTACGCCACGCTTGGCCAGTTGACAGGCCAGCAGTGCGCCTTGAGAAGCGAAGCCGGGCTGAATACGCTTCGTCCACGCCGAGTCGGTAATCGCCTGGTAGTTTCCAGCTGCCTGGGCATAGGCAATGCCAAAGGCGTTGACCATCTCATCCTTGGTTAGCCCCATAATCCGTCCGACTGCAGCAACGGCGCCAAATCCCCCCAACAAAGAGGTATAGGTCCAACCACTCTGCACGATTCCGATCGTGGTGGCCAGGCCGAGGCGGCAGTGAATATCAAGCCCAGCGGTAACCGCGGTGATGAGATCCTTTCCAGTGATGCCGCCCTGCCGCTCAGCAGCGGCGAGGGCGCAGGAAAAGATAATGGCTCCACAGTGCATCATTGCTACATCGTGGGTATCGTCATAATCATAGCCATGGATCATAACGGTATTAATTGCGGCTGCCACATGTGCGGGAAATTTTTTTCCGTATACGAAGGTAGTCGCCTGCTCTGTTCCTGCACATTCTGTAGCCAGGTCCAGCATTTCTTTGACTCCGAGAGCGGACGACCCCACCATTCCTGTGGCAAGGCAATCAAAAATATCTTGCTTTGTCGCTTCAATCGCTGAAGCAGGTAAATCCTCAAAGCGCAGTGAGGTAGCATATTCTGCCAGTCGATACGCCACATCTTGTGTCATGAAAGCTCCTCCTATATCTTAATATCGAGTTTACGGCACTCAGCCCAGGGGGATTACTTTTTCGTCTTCATACCTCTGCAGACGATTTCCTTCATGATGTTGTAGGTGCCTCCCGCAATGGCATAGCCGCGGATATCTCGGGCAATCTTTTCCACCATATAGTCGCCGGAGTAACCGTACGCGCCCATCAGCTCGATCAGATCGGTACACACATCAACACACATCTTAATGCCCCAGCCTTTGGCAGCCGGACCCATGCGGCCCAGAGCAATGCCCTGATCCGCACAGGTGAGGGCGTAATAGGCCATGGAACGAGCGGCATCTACCTTCATCTGCAGCTCGGCCAAGTCAAAGCCTACGCCTTGATACTCAATAATGGGTTTGCCAAAAGCGATGCGCTCATTGGCAAATTTGACGGCAATGTCAAGTGCGCGCTGCGCCGCACCGGCAGCAAAGCACACGTTATAAGGACGAACACCTTCCAGCAGACCCATGGCGCTGGAGAAGGCACGGCCTTCGACACCGATGATATGATCCTCGGGAACGCGGACATTCTTCAAAACCACACCGGAGTAGTCACAAAGCTGCAGGCCCATGGCGTCTTCTTTTTCGGTGATGGTAAAGCCGGGAGTGCCCTTTTCCACCAGGAAGGAGGTAATGCCCTTGCCGGCGCTGACGGTCTTGTCGGTCCAGGCGACAATGTTATAGTACTCAGCGTTAGTGGAGTTGGTAATAAAGCGTTTTTCACCATTGATAACCCACTCAGTTCCGTCCTTGTAGGCGATGGTCTCAATTGCCTTGGGGTCAGACCCGGCGGCAGGCTCAGTCAGGCAGAAGCAGCCGCCGATATGCTCATTCATCTGACGGTCGATCCACTTTTTCTTGTCCGCCTCAGGGATGTGAGAGTTGATGACAGCGCCGAACTTTTCGCCCAGGCCGCGGAAGCTAAAGGCAAAGCCCAGATCATACTTGCTGATTTCCTCCATGATCATACCGCGGGTGACAAAATCAAGTTCGCGGCCGCCCCACGCCTTGGGCAGGCTCATGGAATAGTATCCGGCGCTTGCCAGCGCGTGGTGAGCAGCCCAGGGATACTCGCCCTTACCGTTGTTGGCCTTGGCATATTCCTTGACCTTTTTTTCAGAGAGCTCCCGCTCACAAATCTCATGTACCTCGGCTACCATTTTCTTCTGCTCTTCTGTTGCCAATAAATAATCCACCATGATTATGTTCCTCCTCGTTATTGTGTTCTGATGTACTTGCTATTGTTGTGGTTGGAACAAAAACAAAACATTCATACTTCTGTCTTGAGCATAGCAGAGGTTCCAAAAGGTGTCTAATATCCAAATTTCTTGGCATAATAGGTAATGCCTATGACCTGCTTCGGCTGATCTCTGCTCTGTGAATGCAGGTTCTTAAGCAGTACAGTTTTCAGGAGGGGTGCTTTGCAAAACAACAACCAGCATGATATAATGCAACAATAGGCGCTTCACGTGTTAGCTCGAAAAACAAGGGACAGTATGGGGGGAGTTACATGAATATTGATGACTATCGGTATATTATTACCATCGCTGATACAGGAAGCCTAACATCTGCTGCGAACAAGCTTTTTGTGGCACAGCCCTCTTTGAGCCAGCGCGTTAAGCTGATTGAACGCCTCTATGGCATAACAATCTTCAATCGGGCGCCAAAGGGTGTCCGCCTAACCGAGGAGGGAGAGTGCTTTGTCCGTTATGCCAGAAAAATTCTGGCCTGCGAAGAGGATTTGCGCAATGAGATTCTTGATATGCATGATCTGAAGCAGAGCTCAATTCGAGTTGGCATTCCCCAATTTATTTACTCCCCGTTTTTCAACAAAATGCTCAGCCACATTCACGAAAAGGATGCAAATCTGCAATTTGATATCATTGAAGATTCCTCTCTACACCTCCAGCAGCAGCTGCTGGAAAATGAACTTGACATCGCCATTTGCTATCTGCCTGTTGAGTCGCCAAATCTGGCGTATGAGCTTATTTATGAGGACGATTTTGTTCTTGTCCCTGCAAAAGGCGGCTCACTGGAGGAAAAAATTGGAAATGCATCCATAGCTCCCGGTTCTTACATTGACCCAAAGTTTTTGGATCAAGAGGCTTTTGCTGTCGGAATGCCGGGGACCCGTTCTTACAAATTTTTGAATGCTGTGATAGAAGAGCATAACATCAATATCAAAATCCTGCATAAGTGCAAGAATTTTTCTGCGCTGCATAAAATCGCACAGAGCGGGGTTGCATCTGTGTTCCTGAATGAAAGCCTATTTGACAAAGACACGGAGCCCAAGCCGTATTACTATTTAGAAGATACAAGCTACAGTTCCCTTTCGGTGGTAGTCGTGTGGCGGAAAAACACGTACCTCAGGAAAACTGCCAAAGAATTGATTCAGTTTATCCGTGAGATTTCTTGATGTGTAGTATGCAAAAACTAAGCCCCTGATTTCTTTCGATTCTCAAATAAAACCGGAAGGCAATCCAGTCGATTGCCTTCCGGTTTTTATCGCCTCAAATGAAATTGTGATTTTTGCCAAAATTTTAACAAAACAGACGATAGTTTTTGCCTATGACGTCATAGATTCTTAGCAATTGCCTTTTGGACTGGGGCATGGAATAATAACATTAGATTGTTAGCGGCGATAAAACAATTGCAAGCACATTCATACTATCTTTCAATTTATTCGGCAATAATACTGGTGAAAGGGGCGAAGGGACAAAGTATAAAAATCATGAGTCACGTTACTGCATAGGAAAGGGGTTTATTTACGTTGGATACAATTTATGACATTGTACGTTTTGCAAGAAAAACACAATATGATGACATTCCACAGGAAGCAATTTTTTCCGCAAAGATGCTTCTGACTGATATTATTGCGACAACTGTGGCCGGAACAACGGCAGATGCTTCTGCAGAGGTTGCCGACCTGATGTTCCGGTGGGGCGGCCAACCGGAAAGCTCAGTGCTGGTCTACGATAAGAAGCTGCCCGCACATCATGCCGCGTTTGTCAACAGCTTGCTCTCTCATGCGCGTGACTACGATGAGGTCCAGGCTGATGCCATCGTACATACCGGCGTGTCTGTTATTCCAACTGTTTTGGCTGTGGCTGAGGCAATGGGTGAGGTTGACGGTAAAAAAATACTATCTACCATTGTTTTGGCAGATGAGCTGTTTATCAGAATGGGTTTGTCCATCAAGGCGTCTATTATGGAATCCGGCTGGATATATTCTCCTCTTGTCGGGCATTTTGCGTCCGCCCTGTGCGCCAGTCTGCTGATGGACCTTGATGAGGAGCAGACAATCAACGCCTTGGGGATTGTATACAGTCAGGCTGCCGGAAATCAGCAGCCCTCCACAGATACCGCTCTGACAAAACGCATGCAACCCGCCTTTGCAGCGCGCTCAGGCGTGTTTTCTGCCTATTTGGCAAAGGCGGGCGTGACCGGGGCAAAAAATATCTTTGATGGGGAGTACAGCTTTTATCGCGTCTATCTCCAGAACAAATGCGATAAAAGTATTCTGACCAAAGACCTGGGCAAGACCTATTGGATTCCAACTCTGTCCTACAAACCCTATCCCGTTTGCGGGCTAGCCATGGGCGGAGCGAGCACAATTGAAAAGATTATGCAGGATCACCAGATCAAGTGGCAGGACATTAAGAGCATTGACCTGGGCGTAACCAATCAGGCTAAGGCGATCGTAGTGGTTCCGGAGAAGACGAAATATCACCCCAAAACCGTGGTGGACGCGCAATTCAGCCTACCGTTTTCTGTGGCCACCATGGCGGTTAAGGGCCAGCTTATGCTCAGCGATGTGACCCTGCAGGGGATTGGGGATCCAGATGTCCAGTCGCTTCTTGGGAAGATCAATGTCTACATTGACGATGAACTGGAGGCCAAATACGCGCGCGGCGTACCCCCCACCAGAGTCACTGTACATACTGTGAGCGGCTCCTTCACGGATTGCATTCTGCCCAAGGGCCATCCCACCAATCCCTTCAGCAAGCAGGATATGCGAAATAAGTTCATGGACGCAATGAACTTTGGAATCTACCCGGTCAGGGACGGCGCACCAGAACAGGTGCTGGATATGATTGATCATTTGGAGGATTTGAAGGACTTTAGCACATTGATCAAAACTGTCAACGATGCCTTTATAAAATAAAACTTGAAGAATGAAAGGGGTTCCCTTGTTATGAAGAAAAAGATTTCACATTTCCTGACCACAGGCGTGCTGGTTTGTGCCTTGTCTCTGAGTCTTTTTGGCTGTGGCACACCCGGTCCCTCCGGCAATTCATCTTCAGCGGCAAATGGAAGTGCCGGCGGTGCGGTTGTCCAGCCCATCGAGCTGCTGCTTGGATCATCCCACTCCGGCGGAACCTATTATCAGTGGTGCGTACCAGCGAGCCAAATTATCTCGCAAAATGTTGAGAATGTAACCTGTACTCCGATTACTACCGTGGGCGCGGCAGAGACCATGAACCTGATGGACACAGGGGAGTGCCAGGTAGGCGGCGGAACCGGATCCATTGTCTACTTTGCCTACACTGGCCAGGGGGAATGGGCGGACTATGGTCCTATCACAAACTTTGGGATTATGTACGCAACCTACCCTGACTATTTCCACATCATTGTCCCGGCTGACTCCGATATCAATTCCTTGTCTGACCTGGAGGGGAAGCGGCTGAGCATCAACACCATGGGCAACGGCGCCAACCAAACCACGCTGATGTATTTTGAGGCCCTTGGTATTGAGGAGGATTGGTATCAGCCCTATTATCTGAGCACCGCGGAGAGCAGCGCGGCTCTGCAGGAGGGCTCGATTGATGCGATGATTTTCATCGGCGGCGCGGGTGCATCGGCGGCGCTGGAGCTCGCCTCAACCCGCACCGGAATGAAGCTGGTCCCCTTCTCAGAAGAAGAAATAAAAATTCTGTCGGAGGCGGTTCCTGTCGTGATTGAGCGGACCATTCCGGCCGGGACTTATCCCGGAGTGGATTATGACGTTCAGACTGTTGGCGGATGTACCGTTCTCTGTGCCAATCTGGATGTACCGGAAGAGGTGGTTTATCAGGCGGTCAAGGCTTTGAATGAGCACCATGATGAGCATGTGGAAGCCATTTCAGTGGCTGAGTACTCCACACCCGAAAACACTGTATCAGACTGGAAAGGCGTCATCCCCTTCCACCCGGGCGCGGAGCGGTATTTCAGAGAGCTTGGGCTAATTGATTAATGCTTCGTAGAATCCAGGTCTGGTGGCATTTCAGCCACGTCCGACTGAGAAGGAGTCAAATATAATGACTGAAAGAAATACTGCATTCACAAAAAAAGTGATTCTGCTGCTTTCATTTGCAATGTGTGCGTTTCACTGTTATACTGCATTCACGACACCCCTTCAGCCTATGGAGCAGCGTGGCATCCACCTTGCCTTTGCGCTGGCGTTGGTCTTTTTGTATGCGGCACTCAATGAAAAGAATCTCATCTTACGCATGATAGACTATGTGTTGGCCATTGTTGGAATCGTGGTGAATTTTTACGTAATCACAGAGTGGCAGGGATTGGCGGCCCGAACCACGAGACTGCTGCAAATTGACTTTATTATGGCGGCGCTGACAATTTTTTTGGTGCTCTACGCAACATGGAAAAGTGTTGGTATCTGGATGCCGCTGATTGCACTGGTCTTTATTGGATACGCTTGGGCGGGGCCATATTTGCCCGGTGTCCTGCATTTTTCCGGTATTAGCCTGACACGCTTTTTATCTGCTATCTATATCGGAACAGAGGGGATTTTCGGAAACTGCCTCGGCGTGTCTGCGACCTTTGCTTTTATGTTCCTTCTGTATGCGGAATTTCTGGTCGTGTTTGGTGCCGGAGATTTTGTAATTCAAATTTCTCAGGCCTGTATGGGCAGCGTACGGGGTGGCCCGGCAAAGATTGCCGTGGTGGCAAGCTCTCTGTTTGGCGCTGTTTCCGGCAGTGCAGTCGCAAACGTTGCCGGCACCGGATGTATTACCATCCCGCTGATGAAAAAGGCCGGATATACGCCTGAGTTTGCCGGCGCTGTAGAGGCATCTGCCTCCACAGGTGGGCAAATTATGCCGCCGATGATGGGGACGGCCGCCTTTGTTATGGCGGAAATGCTGAACATGGCTTATGCGGCAATCTGTGTTGCGGCTCTGATCCCCTCGGTGCTCTACTACGTTGGCCTGTTTATTGTGATGGACCTAAAATCGGTCAAGCTGGGGATTCTTGGACTGCCGAAGGAATCCCTGCCCAACCCTCGTGAAGTACTGAAAGATGGCTGGCACTACATGATTTCAATCGTTGTTTTGTTGGTTCTCCTACTGGGGCTTCAGTGGTCTCCCACAAAAGCGGCTCTTTGGGCGGCTGTTGCGCTGGTCATTGCTGACTGGGGCAGAAAGCTGCTGGCCAAACAGGCGATTGATATAAAGATAATGATTCAAATTTTTGAAAAGGGAGCCAAATCCGCTCTGACGCTGGCTACCGTGACTGCCTGTGCAGGTATCATCATTGGTGCGTTTGTCGCCACGGGTCTGAATCTGCGTTTCTCGACCATGCTGATTGAACTGTCTGGTGGATACCTCCCGCTTCTGCTGATCCTTTCCGCCATAGGCGCATTGATTTTGGGCATGGGTCTGCCTACCACGCCAGTTTACATTCTGCTGTCTGTTCTGGTGGTTCCGGCGCTGACCAAAATGGGTGTTGAACCGCTGGCAGCCCACATGTTTATCTTCTATTTCGGCGTGATGGCCCCCATTACTCCCCCTGTGGGACTGGCATTTTATGTCGCTGCCGGCATTGCGGAATCCAAGCCAATTCCAACAGGACTCAATTCTTTCTTGCTATCCATCAGCGGATTTCTACTCCCCTTTGTTTTCGTATATGATTCCGGATTGCTTTTGCAAGGCACCCCGCTGCAAATTATTTGGGCAATCATATATGCCACCATTGGCACCGCAGCGCTATGCTCTGGTGTGGCCGGATATCTGTTCGGGGATTTGAATGTGCTCAAGCGCGGAATTGTTATCATCGCGGCTATTTTGACCATCGTTCCTGAGATGATCAGCTCAATCATCGGAATCGCAATCATCGCTGCGTTTGTTGCATTTCAGTGGATGCAGCGGAAGAACGGAGTCAAGGCCCAAGCCGCATAAAGGGGACCTGTCTTCCGGCAGGAGTTCCATAGTGCGCAGCCCTCTGCCGTGTATTACCCGATATCCATGCCACCGCATAATAAAAACGAAAAGGATGAAAGACAATCATGAAAAAGCAAACTACGCTTCTTAGTGCGATCCTTACCCTTTCGTTGTTTCTGGCACTTACTGCCTGCAACTCTGGAACTACTGCACCTACCCCGCCGGTGGGGACTCCACCCGGTCAATCTTCCGAAGCTTCAGGCGAGCCGACCAATGCGCCTGTTGAGCTGCTGATTGGAGCCTCCCATGTTTCCGGCAACATGTATCAGTGGTGTGTTGCCACAGCCGATATTGTGAACAAATATTCAAACTGGGTATCGATTGTCCCCATTACCACCCAAGGAACCACTGAGACCATTCAATTGATGGAGGTTGACGAATGCCAGTTGGGCGGATGTACCGGGACTGCTACAGTGGCGGCCTATCTTGGGGAAGGGGAATGGAATGGACAGACCAACGAGCAATTGCGTATCGTTACCGATACCCATGCATCTTACTGGCAAATTATGGTCCCTGCCGATTCCCCCTGCAACTCTCTGGCGGATCTGGCAGGCAGACGTGTCAGCCTGAATACCAAAAGCAGCGGTGCATATACCACAAATGTGCAGCTTCTGAATAATCTGGGGATTGATCCCGACACTTATTTTAACTCGTTTTACATGAGTATGGCCGAAAGTATCTCGGCCATACAGGAGGGATCTCTGGATTGTTTCCTCTACACTGGCACCATTGGTTCCTCCGCAGCCATGGAGTTGGCTAATTCCCGTGCCGGATTGAAGCTGATTTCATTAACCGATGAAGAGGTCGCCGTGATTGAAGCCAACAACCCCACAAACCGTGGTCTGGTTTTTCCGGCTGGAAGCTATGAAACCATTGACTATGATGTTCAAACCGTTGGTGGGCCCGTTACTATGACCGCCAACGAAGCGGTGCCCGATGATGCCATATACGAGATTGTTAAGATTCTGAATGAGCACTATGACGAATTGGTTAGCTCGCTGGCAATTGCTGAATTTACCACACCAGAAAATACAGTTGCCGATTGGGGTGATGTAAACGCGCATATTGTACCGATTCACGATGGCGCGATCCGCTACTATCAGGAGCTGGGGCTAATGCCGTAGTGAACTAAAATTGGAAGGGGCGTTCCTGATGCAAGTTGAAGCAAGACATACCCTAATCAAACGCGCTATCGGTGTATTGTCCGTTATGCTGTGTGTGTTTCAGATTTACACTGCCGCAACCATGCCCTTGACTGTACTGGATCAGCGTAGCATTCACTACGGTTTCGCGTTAGCTATCCTATTTCTTTACTCGGCATTGAACCACATGCACCTTATCATGCGCCTGGTTGACTATGCTCTCGCCATTGCCGGAGTGGGTCTCAATCTCTTCATTTTACTCAACTGGGAGGATATGGCCGTTCGGCCCACCAATATGCTGCCCATAGAATTTGTGGTTGGCGTGGTTATCGTCCTGATAACTCTAGAGGCAGCCAGACGGCAAACCGGTATTTGGCTTCCGCTGATTGCGCTGGTATTCATTTTATATGCATATATTGGCCCGATGCTGCCCGGTGTGCTGCGGTTTAGCGGAATCAATCTGCGCCGATTCCTGAATTCTGTCTCCTTTGGCTCGGAGGGCATCTTTGGCATGTGCTTGGGCACCTCAGCCACCTTCGCCTTCATGTTTGTCCTTTTCGGCGAATTCCTGCTGAAATTTGGTGCCGGAGATTTTATCATCCAGCTGGCCCAGGCCTGTATGGGACGGGTGCGCGGCGGATCGGCCAAAATTGCCATATTGGCAAGTTCTCTCTTCGGTTCCGTATCCGGCAGCGCGATTGCAAATGTGGCCGGAACAGGCTGCATTACCATTCCACTGATGAAGAAGTCTGGATATCCATCGGAGTTTGCCGGCGCGGTCGAAGCGTCAGCCTCTACCGGGGGTCAGATTATGCCACCGGTTATGGGATCCGCCGCATTTGTCATGGCTGAGATGCTCGGTGTGTCCTATGGCATGATCTGTATCGCGGCGCTGATTCCTGCCATACTCTATTTCTCCGCAGTGTTCATTATGGTTGACCTGAAGGCTGCCAAGCTGGGCATGAAAGGGCAACAGGTGGAGGATTTGCCCAAATTAAGTGCTGTGCTAAAGGAAGGGTGGCATTACCTCATTGCCATCTTTGTGTTAATCCTTCTGCTCATTGTCCTGCAATGGTCCGCAACGAAAGCCGCTTTTTGGTCTCTGGTGGCGCTGGTAGTCGCCGACTGGACGCGAAAATTCCTTACTAAGCAAAAGATTGACATTAAGCTGATTTATGAAACCTTTGTTGATGGAGCCAAGGCGGCGCTGACTGTCGCTACTGCAACCGCCTGCGCCGGAATCATCATCGGCGTGTTTACCGCAACCAGTCTGAATATTCGCTTTTCCTCTGTTCTCATCGCGTTGGCAGGCAATAATTTGTTTGCCCTGTTGATACTGGCTATGGTCGGCGCCATTATTCTGGGTATGGGGTTGCCGACAACCCCGGTGTACATTATTCTGTCGGTTCTGATTGCCCCCGCCATGATTCAGATGGGAGTCCTTCCCTTAGCCGCTCACATGTTCTTGCTGTACTTTGGCTGCATGGCTCCTGTTACCCCTCCGGTGGGGCTAGGATTCTATGTCGCAGCCGGTATTGCTCAGTCCAAACCCATGGCAACGGGACTGCAGGCATTTATGTTATCTATCGCCGGTTTTCTCATGCCGTTTGTCTTTGTTTACGACCCAGCGCTGTTGCTGGAGGGCAGCATACCACAAATCCTCTGGGCGGTCCTTACCTGTCTTACCGGCACCGTTGGCCTGGCCTGCGGCCTGGTCGGGCACTTCCTGCGGGAGATTAGTGTCGTCAAGCGTGTAATTCTAATTGTAGCGGCAATTATGTCCATTATCCCGGAACCGATTAGCAGTTATATTGGTTTGGGCATCATCGCAGCATTTTTGCTTCTGGAAGTTTACCTTGTAAAATTTAATTCCTCTAAAATGCAGGCATCATAACTATGTAGTGCTTTATCCATATTAGAGTCCGCCTATACGCTCAATGTATAGGCGGACTCTAATTTTTTACAATCATGCAGTTGTGAAATAAGGCATCGCAGCTTTTTCGCGTGAAAGGCTTTGTCACCTGCCGGGCTTCTGGGTAGGCAGATTCTATCACTGCTTGTTACATACCCAATCGTCTAATTATGCCGGGCTTTCAGCTCTAGGAGCATTTGCTCCAAAATCTCCACGCAGTCACCCACGACTCGGTAATGGGCGGCGGAAAAAATGGGGGCGTTTTCGTTGTTATTGATGGCAATGACCATCTCCGTGCCGCCAATCCCTGCCAAATGCTGCACCGCACCGGAAACGCCGCAGGAAATCAGCAGCTTGGGGCGTACCGACCACCCCGTCTGACCAATCTGGCGGCTCTGGTCGCTCCAACCCAAATCCACAAGAGGGCGGGTCACGCCGTAGGTTCCGCCCAGCGCCTGCGCCAGCTGTCGCACCAGCCGCAAATTTTTCTTTTCCCCTATGCCGCGTCCGGCGCAGACCACCACCTGGGCGGCGCTGAGATCGCTGTCCGTCTGCTCCTGTATCCGCTGCAACAGCTGAACAGCGGAATAAGCGACATCGTATTCCGCGTGACGCACTGTCCCACGGCGGTCAGAATTGAGCGTTGCCGGAGCCATCACCCCGGGCCGCACCGTGGCCATCTGGGGGCGGTGGTTCTTTGTCACGATGGTGGCCATCAGATTTCCGCCGAAGGCGGGCCGCGTCTGGAGCAGCAGCCTTGTCTCGGGATCAATGGCAAGCTCGGTACAGTCTGCCGTCAGCCCGGTGTTCAGCTTGGCGGCGATGCGGGGGGCCAGTGAGCGGCCAAAGGGGGTCGCCCCAATCAGGACAATTTCCGGCCGCCTCTCTCCGATTTCACGGGCGAGAAGCTCCGCGAAGGGTTCCTCCAGCTTTTGGGCTAGACTGGGGCTCTCACAGAGGAGCACCTCATCAGCTCCGGCCTGGATGAGCGTCTTGCTGTAACGCGCCGCATCCAGCCCCGGCACGGCCACCGTCAGCTTGCAGCCCAGATCGTCCGCTAGACTCCGTCCCTTGCCCAGCAGTTCCTGGGTCACAGGATGCGGGTTCCCGTCTTTCATTTCGCCAAACACCCAAACGCCCTTATGGTGGACGGAATCAACACTGTCGGGCTCCTCCGCCTCCAAAGCAATGGCCTTGCGGGGGCAGGCACCGATGCAGCCCTGGCAGAGGATACAGCGGCTCTGCGCCACCACCGCCCGCTTTCCGGCCACTGCAATGGCGCCAAAGGCGCAGGCACTTTGACAAAGGCCGCAGCCGGAGCAAAGCGCGCTGTCAATGTGCAGCTTAGGCATAGGTCCCCACCTCCTGCAGCAGTGAAATCAGCGCGGTGCTTTGCTCCTGCGCGCTTCCGCCCAGGGAGACCGCCTCGCTCTCCCGCTGCGGCATAAAGGTGCGCACCACCTGGGTGGGAGAACCGGCCAAGCCCGTTCTCCCCGTATCTACACCCAACCCGTTCGCGTCCAGAACGGGCACACGCGCCCGTTCTCCGGCGCGGATGCCACGGATGCTTGGCAGCCGGGGGACGCACCCCTCCCGCACCACGGTCAGCAGCGCGGGAAGTCGAACCTGGAGCAGCTGGCTTTCCCCTTCCGCCTTTCGCTTGACCGTGACAGATTTATCGGTCACCGCAAGGATTTTTGTCACCTGGGTGACATGGGCCATCCCCAGAAATTCCGCAAGCTCCGGGCCGATCTGGCCTGTATCTCCGTCCACCGCCATCTTGCCGCACAGCACCAGATCCGCGCCCCCCGCCCGGCGGATGCCCATGGAGAGAGTATAGGCCGTGGCCAGCGTGTCCGCTCCGGCGAAGGCCCGATCCGACAGGAGCATCCCGCCATCGATGCCCCGGCTGATTGCGTCCCGCAGTAGCAGCTCCGTATCCGCGATGCCCATGGAGAGGGCCAACGTTTTCGCTCCGGTCCGCTCGGCGATTTGCACCGCCTGCTCCAGCGCGTAGCTGTCAAAGGGGTTGAGGACGGAGCGCGTCCCCTCCCGCCGGATGGTATGGGTCACCGGATCGAGCGGTACTCGGGCCGTGCCGGGAACCTGCTTCACACAGACAACAATTTTCATACAGATGCCTCTTTTCTCACGGGGAACAGGGTTCCCTGTCCCAAAATCCACTCAGGGTCCAGCGCGGCCTTCAGCTGCTGCATCTCACGGATGTGCATCGGGCCGTACATCACGTCCAGATATTCCGCCTTAATCTTGCCGACCCCGTGCTCCGCGGATACTGCGCCTCCCATTTCAGTCACCGCCTCCGCCCAGTGGCGGTAGAGCGCTTTTCCAACGGCGAAGTCATCCTCGTTCCAAGGTAAAATGTTGACATGGAGGTGGTTATTGCCGATATGCCCCCACACCGCATGCTCAAGCCCCGCCTCCTTCAGATCCCGGCGGTACATCGCTATGACTTGGTGCAGACAATCATCGGGCACCGACATATCCGTCCCCAGCTTGGCGATGCCGGGATGGAGCTTCCTGCGCCGGTCAATCAGGAGATTGACGCACTCGGGCGCGGCATGGCGGAAGAAGTGCAACAAATCCAAATCCTCCTGCGTCCGGGCTACCCAGGTGTTCTCCTCGTGCCCGCCCTGCGCCTCCATATACTGTCCGAGGGTATACAACAGCTCCTCCGCGTCTTTTCTGCAGGTGCAATGCAGCTCGACATACACCGCGTTGTCGGCGTTGCGCGGGATGTCGGGCAGTCCGGAAAAGGCGGGGTTCTCCTCCTTGTTGCGGCGCAAAAGTTCGAAAACGCCGCAGTTAAAATACTCAATCGCTCCGATCGCATCCCCCAGACTGCGCACCGCCTCCACAAAGCAGAGAGACTGTTCCTCGTGCGCAAAAAAGCAGCTCACACCCCAGATGTGCCCCGGCAGGGGACTCAGGGCAAGCTCCAGCTCCGACACAACGCCCAAGGTGCCATCGGATCCGATGAACAGGTCGATGGCGTCCATATCATCCTCAATATAGTATCCCGAGGCGTTTTTCGTTCGGGGCATCTGGTAGGTGGGGAGCGTCAGAGTCAGAGTATTTCCGCCCTCCGTATGTAACAGCAGTTCCCGGTCCTTTGCCCGGCATTCGCCCCGCCGCAAAATCAACGGGTCGCCGCTGCTCAGTGTCAAGCGCAGTGCGGTAATGTGCTGCCGCACGGGGCCGTAGCGGTAGCTTCTCGCCCCCGATGCATTGCAGGCTGCCATTCCGCCCAGGGTTGCCGAAGCCTCTGTCGGATCAGGCGGGAAAAATTGCTCCGCGCCAACCTGAAAGCGGTGATAGGCGTAGAGGGAGTCCGCATCCCAGCCTTTGGTGTCAAAGGTGCGCCGCGCAATGTTGTCCCGCAGCTGGGACAGCACCACCCCCGGCTGTACCCGCAGGAAAAAGCGACCCTCCGCCTCGCGCAGCCCAAGCACACCATTCATTCGCGTCAGGTTGAGGATATGGCCTCCCTGCGGCACGGCCGCCGCCGCAAGGCCGGTGCGTCCGCCCTGTATGGTGACGGGGGTTCGGCTTTTCCACATGCGCGTCAGCACAGCGGTCATCTCCCCCTCCGTTGTGGGGAAGGAGATGCTCTCCGCCTGACCAAAGCGGCGGGATTCATCCCCTAAGTATATTTTGTGGCAGTCCGCCACCTCCTGAATCAAATCCTGTCTCATTCCTCTGTCCTTTCGAAAATTAGGTATGTCGATTAATTAACGACATATTGTCGACATTTAAAAAGCGGATGAATACATTTTTTCCTGGCTGCTATTCGCCTTATAATAGTTCCACGTCAATGAGCCGGGGGGACTGCTTCATGTAGCTGCTTACATGCAGAAGATGCTCTGCCAGCACCTTTTTGCACGCGTCCAGCTCCCGTTTGCGGATCAGGTCGATGATCTCCATGTGCTGGTGGTAGGAAATCTCTCTGTCCTTTTGATCCTGCGCGCCATGCTGCCGCACCCGCTCAATTTGCGCGTTGAGCATATTCAGGAAAACCACCAGTCGATGGCTTCCGCTTTTCTCAATGATGAGTCTGTGGAGCTGGCGGTCCACCTTGTGGTTGGCGTTGGTGTCCTTCGCGGTGTAGGCCTGGGTGAACAGGGTCTGCAATTGATTCAGCTCCTGGTCGGAAATCCGATAAATGCTCCGCTCCAGCCCCCACTGTTCCAGCATGGTGCGCAGCTGAAAAATCTCCTCGATATCCTGGGGCGTGATGGCGGTTACAATGGTTCCCCGCGCGGGGTAAGTCTCCACCAGCCCCTCCGCCTCCAGATCCCGCAGCGCTTCGCGGATGGGAGTTCGGCTCATTTGAAGCTGCTGGGCCAGCTCCATCTCCCGCACCGGACTGTTGGGAGCGAGCTCATTGGAGAGGATTGCTTTTTTGATCTGCTCATACGCGACATCCTTGCGGCCCATAGTCCAAACACTCCCCACGTACATATTGTCGACAATTCGGGTTCGTGTGGATAGTATCGCACAATCATCCTCTCTTGTCAAGACATCTGCTGAAAGAAACGGCATACAGCCATTGTTTCCGGGCATAGGTATTTTTGATAAGGCTCATGAAGAAACCAATAGTCTCTATGCGATTTAAGCGTGCTAATACCATTTATCAATATACCGCCTATTAGGGGAAAAACGGTGCTTTGCCGCCAATTATGCCACAGCCTGGGGATAACTTTTTTCTCGGGTTATGACCGTTTGTGGAGATAAGAACAACTTTGATTGGGAACGCTATATTTATTTTATGGGCCCCAATCGCCTTTAAAGCGTTCCCCACTGTCTTCAGTAACGCGGTTGCAATCCCTTGATTCTGGTACTTTGCAATATGCTGTGAAACAATGTAGTCCTGCGGTGTAAACCGCAGGACTAGTCATTTTAAATGATCTGAAGCAGGTTTGCAAAATTTTCAGAGGATAAAAAAGAGAGGATCGCCAAATAGAGGTGAAGCCGATCTTCGGCCGGCATATAAAATGAGGCGTCCAAAATGATAATTGCGGTGAAGCAAAGGATCAGGAGAAACACAAAAATGTGTTTCATATTCATTCTCTTCATAACGCTTTCCCCCTTTCAGCAAAAAACAAAATTTTCCTCAGCTGCCGACTTAATCGTAACATATTGTATTTTGTTGATACATTACCAATCGAGGTAAATTTTGGTTGATTTTGCCGAAGAATTGCGCAACTGCTTGTCCTAACCATTGGCTTGGACTAGTAGGTGCAAAATAGGAAGAGTGTAATGATAAAACGAAATGAAAAGGGCAAAAAATCATACTCCATTCAGAAAGGGAGGGGTGAGGCAACTGCTCACCCTCTGCCGATTTTCCCAATAAAAAGCACAAATCCGAACCCCTCTCCTACTGGAAAAAAGTTCGGATTATCCGCATTTGGAGCGAGTGACGAGGCTCGAACTCGCTACCTCCACCTTGGCAAGGTGGCGCTCTACCAGATGAGCTACACTCGCATCGCGACTGAAAGTTATTATACCATTTTTTCAGCCGCTGTCAACCCCGGATATACAAAAATTGCCTTTCCAATGGTCTGCACTATCCACAAAGCGGTGTTTCACTGGTATTCCACACATAACCCAGCGCCTCCACCTCGCCGTCTGTCAGGAAAAGACTGTATTCTTGCCCCGCAGGGCCTGCTTGGACTGCGGCCTCTCCCTGTACCACGCGGGTCAAATCAAAGTGGCGGTACCCATTTTCAGTCTGCACCACGGTCCAGCAGTGTGCGCTCCCGTTTTTCTCTCCTTCCACAATTTGGAAGTCTTGCCCGTTCTCCTGGCACAGCAGGGCAAAGGCCAAGGCCAGGCCCCGGCTGTTGCCTCCATTGCCCAGAAGCACGTCATAGGCGGTATCGCCCCCATCAGGAGTATATCCGCCCTGTGCCAGAATCATCTGTGCAAGCTCCTCCAAGGGCACATCCTGCGCATCATACCACAAGTCACCCAGCAGCTCCCGTGCTTTGTTTTGCAGGGCCTGCTGCCGGTCCAGCAGGGTGTCCCTGTCCAGAGGATAGCTGAGCAGCACCTCCACAATGCGCTGCTGCCCCTGCTGGGGATAGAGATAAATTTGCGCCTGGGGCTGCCCTAGGGCGGAGGACGGATTGGAATAATATGCTTCCCGCACCAGATTGCTAATGTACGCATCATCCTCTTCAAAATAGCTGATGCGCAGGACCACTTCCGGAGAAAAGCTGGCCAATGCCTGCTGCAGTCCCGTGCGGATTGCGCTGGCCCCGGTGGCCGCCACAATGGAGGCTATTTGCTCTTGGGTGCGGCGGTAGGTGATCTCAAGATCCACCTCATAGTAGGAGACAATGGTACTGATATCCGATCTGATATAGTCTACACTGTAAGCGCCCAGGGGGTCCTCCTGGACCACCTCCAGGCAGGCGGCGTTTACATCATCCGCTACCTTTGCCTGATCATAATTGTAAAGACGGAGGCAACCGTGTACCTCCCGCTGGGTTACAAGATACAATACGGCGTTTACCAGCTCCTGATAGCTCTCCACCCGCAGCGTGGTGGAATCACCATCGGCGGTGGGGGTGGCGCTGTATTTGGTCACAAAGGAATATTCCCGGTTCAGGAGGGTGCTGCACCCTGTGAGTGCCAAGGCGCAAACCAGCGCGATGGCCGCTACGCGGTAGTTCAAGAAAGGCGCCTCCTCTCCAAGCTCCATGTCATTACATGCCCAGAGGCTGACCGATCACAACCACCTCGGCCTCCTCCAGCCCTCCGGATTTTCCCCAATAGACCATCAAACTCTTGCAGACACGCTGCGGACTTTTGCAGTCGTAGCAGCGGTCCGCCCGTGCGGCGCAGGGGGTTTCGCGCCCCAAGCTTTGAGCGCGCTTTGGCGCGGCCACGTTGCGGGCCCTGTACAGAGCGGCGTCAAAGTCCGGTGTAACCTTGTTGATCCCGGCAATGAAATAGACCTTTTTGTGCCCGAAAACAGAGCTTGCCACCCGGTTGGAATTGCCGTCAATATTGATCAACTCCCCCGTCTCTGCGATGGCGTTGGCGGAGGTGAGGTAGATGTCCGTTCTCATGGCATCAGTCAGTGCGCCGCCCTCCCAGTGCCAGACCACCTGGTTATGGGAACACAGCATGGGGTAAAGGCCCAGCTCCTTCACCGTCTGGGAGCCGCCGATGCCCACGGACACGCCGTCAATGGCGCTGTTTAAATAGGCTGCCGCTTCCTGTGCAGTGGGAAAGTAGCGGTAGAGAAAGCCTCGCGCCTTCAGGTTCTGTTGCAGCCGCGTCAAATCTGCCATAGGGATCCTCTCCTTTGTTTTATCTATAGATCGTTTTTCCTGTAGACATGAAACCCCTCGCCCAACACCTCATAGGCGGGGCAGACAATCATAAAGGCCTGGGGGTCAATCTTTTTTACCATCTCTTTGACCGTGATGATCTGCCGCTTCTTAAACGCCAGCATAATCACCTGCTTTTCCTCTCCGGACCAGGCGCCGTGTCCTTCCAGCAGCGTGACCCCCCGGTGCAGGTTTTGGATCACCTCGCAGGCGATCAGGCTATACCGGTCGCTGATGATGTATGCCACTTGGGATTTGTCCAGGCCATAGATCACCCCGTCCGTGGCAATTGACGATGCATACAGCGCGATCAGTCCGTACAGCAGAGTATCCATATTTTGATAGGCCAGCGCGGCCAGCGAGAGGATGACCAGATTGACAATCAGGATCAGCCGCCCGATGGGGAGCCATCCAAATTTTAATTTCAGCAGCCTGGCCGCCAGGTCGGTCCCCCCTGATGAAGCGCCCTGCTGCAAAATTAGGCCGGTTGACACACCCATGCTCAGACCACCATAAATACAGGCCAGCAGCGGTTCCATCGGCTCAAATGTGACCAGGCTGTTGATCAAATCCACTGAGAGAGAATTGACCAGCATGGTATAGAGGCACAGAAGCAATATCCTGCGGTCCAGCTTTTTCCATCCAAGTACAAACAGCGGAAAATTGATTACAATAATCAGCGCGCCCAGAGGCAGAAAGCCAAACAGGCGGTTGATGATCTGAGCAATACCGGTGGCCCCGCCAATGGCTATATCGTTGGTCACGTAGAGCCAGACAAAGCAGCAGGCGTTGACAATGGTAACGGGAGTGATAATCAATAGGGTGCGCAGCAGCGCCTTTAGTTCACCTTTCATAGTACGGTTCCTCCGCCACAATACATGAAAATGGTCGCAGCTATAAGAGAGAAATCTGTTCCTCCCCCCGGTCCTCCTCCTTCAAAAGAGCGCCAGCCATGGGAAGGCTTCTGCCCCGGTAGCGGGACGGGTTTACAATCTGCGTTTCAGACAGCGGGTGGACATCCTCCACCCGATATTTGGGCTTGAGCGTCATGACTCCCACGCCCTGGGTGGTTCGGGTTGCCTTGGTGGAGAGGCTGGCCGTGTGAAAGACCACGCAGCGCCCCTCTGTGGAGCGCACTGCCATCTCCCGCTCCTCCCGCAGAAGATAAGCCGCGGCCAACGGGGATTTATCCGAATAGGCGCCGGTCAGCTTTTTTCTCCGGGTCTGGGTCTGATAGGCGGACAGTTCTACCCGGGCTGCCTTTCCGTTTTCAAAGAAAAAGAGCAGCTGTCCGGAATAATCCCCGGGAACGCAGACCCAAAGAATCTTTTCCTCCGCCTCCAGGCCCAACTTGGTGGGCAGATAGTCCCCCAAAACACTGGCCTTTGTGTCTTCAAACTCACTGATGCGGGTTTTATAGCACTGGTGGCGGTCGGTAAACAGCAACAGCTCGTCCTTATTTGTGATATCCCAGCTGAGGAGGGGGCCGTCACCCTCCTTGTATTTTTGCACACCGGACATGCGCAGGGATTGAGGGGTGATTTTCTTAAAATATCCCTCCCGGGACAGGAAGCAGTGCACCGGATAATCCGGGAGCTCCTCTGGCTCCTCTCCAGCTTCCTCCGCCGGAACGTCATAGATAATTTCGGTGCGGCGGGGGGCGGCATATTTTTTCTTGACCATCTGCAGCTCACTGGATATGATCCCGCGGATCCGCCTGGGGTTTGAGATGATATCCTCCAGATCGGCGATCTCTCCCTCCAAACTGTCCAGCTCCTGGGTTCGTTTTAAGATATACTCCTTGTTGATGTTGCGCAGCCGGATTTCCGCCACATATTCCGCTTGCATTTGGTCAATGCCAAAACCGATCATCAGATTGGGAATGACCTCCGCGTCCGCCTCGGTTTCACGGATAATTTTGATGGCTTTGTCGATATCCAGCAGGATGCGGCGCAGGCCCTTGAGCAGGTGCAGCTTCTCCTGTTTGCGCTGCATGACAAAATAGGTGCGCCGCCGGACAGATTCTGAGCGCCAGGCCGTCCACTCCTGCAAAATTTCTGACACTCCCATCACCCGGGGCATTCCGGCGATGAGAATATTGAAGTTGCAGGACTGGGAGTCCTGGAGTGGGGTCATGCGGAAGAGCTTTGCCATCAGCTTGTCCGGGTCGGTGCCGCGCTTTAGGTCAATGGCAATTTTAAGACCTGACAGGTCCATCTCATCCCGCATGTCGGAAATTTCCCGTATTTTACCCGACTTGATCAGCTCCGCCACTTTATCAATGATGGCCTCCACCGTGGTGGAATAGGGAATTTCGTAGACCTCAATCAGGTTTTCGCTTTTGAGATAGCGCCACTTGGAGCGCACCTTAAACGAGCCCCGTCCGGTGCGGTAAATCTGGTTGAGCGCATGGGCACTATAGAGCAGCTGCCCTCCGGTGGGGAGGTCGGGACCCTTCAGGGTGGTGAGGATGTCATGGTCCGGGTTTTTCATCAGGGCGATGGCGGTATCGCACACCTCTTCCAGGTTAAAGCCGCAGATGTTGGAGGCCATTCCCACCGCAATTCCCTGGTTGGCGGATACCAGCACATTGGGAAAGGCAGTGGGCAGCAATGCCGGTTCCTTCAGCTTGCCGTCATAGTTATCTACAAAGTCCACGGTGTCCTGGTCGATGTCCTTGAACATCTCGGCACAGATCGCATCCAGCCGCACCTCGGTATAGCGGCTGGCGGCCCAGGCCATATCCCGGGAGTAGACCTTGCCAAAGTTGCCCTTGGAGTCCACGAAGGGGTGCAGCAGGGCGCCATATCCCCGGGAGAGGCGCACCATGGTGTCATAAATGGCGGAATCGCTGTGGGGGTTGAGCTTCATGGTCTGTCCCACCACATTGGCGCTTTTGGTGCGCGCCCCGCCCAACAGCTTCATCTGGTACATGGTGTACAGGAGCTTGCGGTGAGAGGGCTTAAAGCCATCAATTTCCGGAATTGCCCGGGAAACAATCACCGACATGGCGTAGGGCATGTAGTTGATTTCCAGCGTCTGGGTAATCGGCTGCTCCTGTACCTCGGCCCGAAGGCCCATGACGTTGGGGTTACCCGCTTTTTTTATCCCCTCGTTTGGGGGCGTCTTTTTTGCCATTGGAATCCGTCCTTTGCGTTTGCGCCGGGCATTGCCCGGCGCAAACAGGTTAATAAGAGGGGAGGGAATAGATGCTCTCGCCGGGATCCGGCATCCGTCTTGGCTCCTCATCGGCCTCCCACCGGCTGCGCCTGCCGGTCAGCTCCAGGGCCATTCCAGGCGTGCTTATACTCACGCGAAAACTCACGTCTTTCCCTGATCCCGTCAGGTCTGCCGAGAGCTCTGCGCCGGATTCACGCAGAAGTATCTGACAGCTGACGGTGTTGCCGGAAGCGCCGGGCATCAGCGTCAGGGTCAGGGAGAAGTCCATGGGATCGCCGGTGTACCAGTCGTACTCCTGCCGGATCTCCTCGTCCGTCATTTCTCCCACAGCATATCCATAGGAGGTCAATTCCATGCGCATGAGGGCATTGGGGCCTATGGTGAGTTCGTAGTTGTTGCCGGAGCGGATAAAGCAATTGTCCCCCGCCATGGAGGCGAAGGAGGAGATCGCGTCCATCGCATCCTGCCATGAGGTAAAGGTGAGATAGCTGGTGTAAGTTTCCGTAAGCGCCTCTCCCAGTGTAGACTGGCCCCCAAAACTTAGGCCGGACAGGGCGAGGGCGTCCTCACGGGAGATGCCCAGCCAGTCGTATCCGTCCAGCTCTCCGCCCAGCAGATAGTCAATTATGCCGCCACGCAAATAGAAGCTGTCCTCTTCATAGCCCGCGATCATCTCTACTCCCATCTCCTCCAGGGTTGCCAGCAGCTCCTCTTTCTCCCCTTGAGAGAACCCATCCCCAAAGGAATCGCCGATCCAGTCGAGATAAAGCTCCGCCAGCCCTTTCACATCCAGCTCCAGTTCCAGATTCAGCGCGGCCCGGTTTTCCAGCATGGTTGCACGGATGGAAAAGGTGTATTCCTGCGTTTCTCCGCTGCTGCGGACCAGAGCGGCGGTGCCGGAGCACTCCTCATTGGTCAGCAGGCTTCGCGTCTGGGGAATGGTGTAATTCATCAGCTCATCCCAAATCATGCTCAGGATGGACAGCTCCTCGTCAACGCGCTGTGCCACCTGGTTCGGGTCGAGCAATACCACGGTCTGATACGAATTGTCCCAGCTCACCCGGTATCCCAGCAGCTGGGCGAAGTAGCTGATGGGCACCATAACTTCACCATCCTTGGTATAAGAGGCGGCGTCCATCTGAATGGAGGGATTGGTCAGGCTTTCAGGAGAAGCTTCGCCTGCAGGGACGCCGGTTACGGTAAGTTGATTGGTTCCCACCAGATGATAGAGGGACAGGGCTCCCCCGGGCAGGGAGATGTGCAGCCCCTGGCCGGAATCGGAATAGAATACTTCCGCGCCCAGATAGGCCATGGTCTCGGCCAGCGGCGCCATGACACGGCCGTCTGCGATCTCCGCGCGGACGCCGGAATAGGTGATACACTGGCCATTGGCCATCAGGTTGATTCCATCCGCATAGGCGCCCAATGCCTCCTTGTTGGCCCGGATGAGCTCCTCCTGTTGGCGGAGATAGGAGATGTTCCACATCCAGTCCAGCGCCATCTCAAACTCGAACTCCTCCGGCGCCATGGAATAGGCTTCCATATACTCTTCCGCGGTTCCGTAGTAGACGGAGTACTGCTGATCATACCAGGCATAGGGGGAAAAGAGGGCGTATTCCTCCGGGTGCCCGGCAATGAACTGTGCCAGCTCAGCCCGGAAATACATATCCTCCTCCAAGGAATTGATCCAGACCCAGGTTATCTTCAGCTCAAACACTTCCTCGGTGTAACCATATGCCTGCATATATTCTTCCGGGGATTCGTAGTAGTCATATTCCTTGGCAAACCACAGATAGGGGTCAAAGGCGGCATATTCCTCAGGGTATGCTTCCGAAAACGCGGCAATGATCAGCCTGAGCTCATCGTACCACTGAAGTGTCCGCATCCAATCCAGAGCCATCTCCAACTCGAATTCTTCTGCCGTCAGGTCCCAGGATCCCATGTACGCTTCGGCAGTACCGTAATGGAAGTAATATTGATGATACCAGGCATAGGGGTCAAATTGGGCATACTCCTCCGGGTGGCCGATGATAAACTGCGCCAGCGCCTCTTTTTCCTCAAGAGCATACATCCAATCCCGTGCCATCTCCAGCGTAAACTCTTCCTCTGTTAAGCAGCGGGCTTCCATATATTGTCCGGGGGATTCGTAGGAGTCATACTCCTTGGCAAACCACAGATAGGGATCAAAGGCGGCGTATGCTTCCGGATTTGTTTCAGCGATCACGGCAAGAGCCTGTGCAACCTCATCATAATCCAAATTCCTGTGTGCCCACTGGTGCGCCATAAACAGCTCAAACTGTTCCGGCGTGAGCCCATAATACTCCATATATTCTTCATAGGAGCTGAAATAGCCGGAATGGGCAAGTCCCTGTTCAAACCACCCGTAGGGGTCAAAGGCGGTGTATTCCGTGGGATGGGCCGCCAGATATTCGTCCGCCTGTTGCGCCCCCTCCACCATGGCGGCGGCAGGGCCATGATAATACTCCTCCTCGGTATATCCCCACGCGTCTAACATCTCTTCCAAGGAGGAATAGCCATACCACCGCCACGCGGGAGGATCGGTGTCCTGATTCTCCGCAAAGGCGGGAACGGCCAGTCCCAAAACCAATACCAGCGCCAGAAGCACGCTTAATCCTTTTTTCATGGGATGCGCTCCTTCCTGTTGATCTATACGGCAATCCTAACAGCTAACTGATATCCGCCAACTCCAGATACTCGTGCCCGTGATCCGCAATGTGGTCTTTTCGCCCCTGCAGATTGTCGCCCAGCAGGAGGTCAAACATCTGGCCGGTGCGTTCCACAGCCTCGGGCATAACCTTCACCAACCTCCGTGTCTCCGGATTCATGGTGGTCAGCCACATCATGTCCGGCTCATTTTCGCCCAGGCCCTTGGAGCGCTGAATGTCAAATTTCTTTCCCTGCAGCGCCTGCACGATGTCGCTTTTCTCCTTGTCGGAGTAGGCGAACCAGGTCTTCTCCTTACAGGCGATCTCGTATAGGGGGGACTCGGCGATATAGACATAGCCCTGTTCAATGAGGGTGGGAGTCAGACGGTACAGCATGGTGAGGATCAGAGTGCGGATTTGGAATCCATCCACATCGGCATCGGTGCAGATGATAATTTTATTCCAGCGCAGCGCCTCCAGATCAAAAGCGGCCAGTTCCTTGGTCCGCTTGTCCTTGACCTCCACACCGCAGCCCATAACCTTAACCAAGTCTGTAATGATCTCGCTTTTGAAAATTTTGATGTAATCCGCCTTCAGGCAATTGAGAATCTTGCCCCTCACCGGCATAATACCCTGAAACTCCGCGTCCCGGCTAAGCTTGCAGGCGCCCAGGGCGGAATCACCCTCCACAATATAGAGCTCCCGCCGGCTCAGGTCTTTGGTGCGGCAGTCCACAAATTTTTGCACCCGGTTGGCGATGTCCAGGTTCCCGGAGAGCTTCTTTTTAATATTCAGCCTGGCCTTCTCCGCTGTCTCCCGGGCCCGCTTGTTGATTAAGACCTGTTCACAGATTTTATCCGCATCCTGTGGGCTCTCAATGAAATAAACCTCCAGCTGGGAGCGCAAAAACTCGGTCATGGCCTCCTGCACAAATTTATTGTTGATGGCTTTTTTGGTCTGGTTTTCGTAGGAGGTCTGTGTGGAAAAGTTGTTGCTCACCAGGATCAGGCAGTCCTGAATGTCGTTGAAGGTCAGCTTACTCTCATTTTTCTGATATTTTCCGGTCTGCTTGAGCCGGGCATCCATGGCGGAGACAAAGGCGGAGCGCATGGCCTTTTCCGGGGAGCCGCCGTGCTCCAGCCAAGAGGAGTTGTGGTAGTGCTCAATCCGGGGCTCCGCCTGGTTGGTAAAACAGAACGACACGGACAGCTTCACCTTATAATCCGGCTTATCCGCCCGGTCCCGGCCCCTGCGCTCAGTCTGCCAAAAGACGGGCTGGGTCAGCGGAGTCTCTCCCGCCAACTCCGCGACATAATCAACAATGCCGTTTTCATATTGAAACCCGGTGGATTCAAATTTTGGGCCCACTTGATTCTGGAAGCGAAAGGTTACCCCCGCGTTGACCACCGCCTGGCGTTTCATCATGTCCAGGAAATACGCCACCGGGATATCAATGTCGGTGAACACCTCCAGATCGGGACGCCATTTGATGGTGGATCCGGTTTTTTTCCGGTCGGCGGGCTCCTTTTTCAGGCCCCCGATATTTTCCCCCTTTTCAAAGTGAAGGGAGTATTTGACCCCGTCCCGCCACACTGTGACGTCCATATACTCGGAGGCGTACTGGGTGGCGCAGGAGCCCAGGCCGTTGAGCCCCAGGGAGTACTCATAATTGTCGCCGTCCGCGCCATACTTTCCACCGGCGTATAACTCGCAGAAAACCAATTCCCAGTTGAATTTCCCCTCGCTTTCATTCCAATCCACAGGACAGCCCCGTCCAAAATCGGCTACCTCAATGGAATGATCCGCAAACCGGGTGACAGTGATTAGGTCTCCGTGCCCCTCCCGCGCCTCGTCAATGGCGTTGGACATAATTTCAAAGACTGCATGCTGACATCCCTCCAGTCCGTCCGAGCCGAAGATAACGCCCGGGCGCTTTCTCACTCGGTCGGCGCCCTTCAGCGCGGATATGGATTCGTTGCCGTAATCAGCTTTTCTTTTTGCCATGCGTTCAATTCCTCACCTTGCCTAATAGTTGCTCAATGCGTATACTTCATTCATAATATCATACTCCTGGAAGAGTCTCAAAGTCAAGGCATTCCATCGCCGCGCCAATTGCGTGGCCGGTACTGCCAAACACGGGGAAAAGATGGGGCATGTACTGTTATTTTGTCCGGCGTTCAAGAAGCCTGTGTTAACATAGGCTCACGGCGCGTATGGCTCAGCGCACACCGGGTTAGTTCGGGAAAGGATATTCGGCTTCATCGCTTTCTGGAGACCGGAGGCTGGGTGACCGCGGCCATTCCAGTTGCCGGCGGTTCAGAAATGCCCCCGCCGTTTGGCGGGGGCATTTCTATATGCAACGCAGAACACGTGCAGATTACAGATATTTTTTCACGCCAGCGGGCGCCAAGTCCGCCTCATCACTGATGGTGATGGTAAACTTGATGTTGTGCTTCTCTCCAAATTTATTCAGCCAATCCAAGAAATTTTCCGTGTTCACATCACAGGGGCCAGGGACAATCTTACACAAGCTGTCAATAAAAATATGGGTAATATCATAATTGCCGGCATACAAACCACTTATAAAACCTTTCAGCGCGGTATAGTCTGCGATTTCATATTGGCTTGCCTCAATCAGGCGAATTTGATAGTGGATATCAAAAGTTAATTTTTTTCCCTGCTCAATGCAGACCACGTTGCCGTGTTCTGTTTGAACGGCCTGGTTGATCATATCGATCATTTGCTTGGTCTTGCCGGAGCCCTTTTTGCCCATGATTACTCTTATCATGTGAATCACTCCTTCTGTTTTAACTTGGAAGTGAGATGTGCTTCCTTGTGTTCACTTTACCACAATATATGATCTTTTTCAACCGGACATTTTGTGAATTTTTTATGTCCTGATATGATGTCCAGGGAAACGCCCATAGCTCAAGACGGGAAATCGCACCTGCCTGATTGAATCAGTGGGCCCCTAGCCTCTGCTTTGCAGCGTCTGGCGCAATTCCTCGTACCCGGGTTTGCCCAACAGGGCAAACATATTCTTTTTGTATGCCTCCACGCCTGGCTGGTTAAAGGGGTTTACACCTAAAAGATATCCGGACAAGCCGCAGACATATTCAAAGAAATAAATCAGATACCCCACAGTGCGCGCTTCGACTTTGGGCAGACTGATCAGAATGTTGGGCACGCCCCCATCCACATGGGCCAGGATAGTCCCCTTCATCGCCTGTTCATTGACAAAGTCCAGTGTTTTGCCGGAGAGAAAGTTCAGCCCATCTATATTATCCGGGTCGTCAGGGATGGAATAGGTTCCTCTGGGGGCAAATTTGACCACGGTTTCAAACATGAGGCGCTGTCCCTCCTGAATATACTGCCCCATGGAGTGGAGATCGGCGGTAAATTCCACGCTGGCGGGGAAGAGGCCCCGCCCCTCTTTTCCTTCGCTCTCACCGTAGAGCTGCTTCCACCACTCGGAGAAAAAGCGGAAAGATGGCTCATAGCAGGCCAGCAATTCCACGCTCTTTCCGCTCTCGTAGAGGGCATGGCGGGCGGCTGCATACTGCCAAGCAGTATTTTGCAGGCCGGGGGGCAAGCAGTCTGTCATTCCCTGAGCCGCTCCCTGCATCAGCGCATCAAGGTCAATGCCTGCCACTGCAATGGGGAGCAGGCCCACCGCGGTCAAAACAGAAAATCGCCCTCCGATTTCATCGGGGACCACAAAGCGCTCATATCCCTGGGTGTCAGCCAAGCCTTTCAGCGCGCCGCAGGTCTTATCGGTGGTGGTATAAATCCGATCCCCCGCACCCTTCTTGCCGTATTTTTCCTCCAGAAGGGATTTGAAAATGCGAAATCCCACAGCGGGCTCTGTGGTGGTACCGGATTTGGATATGACGTTCACGGAGAAGTCCCGGTTCCCTATGAGAGAGATGGTTTCCAGCAGGGCATCGGTGGATAGCCCATTTCCAACAAAGTAAATGTCAGGTGTGTTCTTTTCTTTTATATTATAGTGAGGCGAGGCCAACAATTCAATTACCGCTCTCGCGCCCAGATAGGAACCGCCAATTCCGATCACGACCAATACCTGAGATTGCCGGCAAATGTTTGCCGCCGCCGCTTTGATGCGGGCGAACTCCTCTTTGTCATAATCCATGGGCAGATTCACCCAACCCGTAAATTCCCCGCCGGGGCCATCGTGCCGGGCCAGCATTCCCGCTGCCGCGTTCAGCGCCTCCTCCCGGCTTTCCAGGTAGCCGGCGGACAGAAAAGGAGATAGCTTGGACAGATCCAGTGAGAGCATGATAAAAGACCTCCTTTATCGCATTTGTTTTCTTGATTCTGATCAAAATTCAGTATAGCATAAAGCGCGCCTTATTTCATCCGAATTTTGGAATTTTTTCCGAGGCCGCGGTGGTATGAGATGCGTTTGCGGGGAGAGGCGGCGCCCCGCTCCATCCTGGCGGGTCTTCTCATTGCAACAACTTTTGCCGTTGACAGAACGTGGAGATTCCGCTAAAATAAGATCGGTAACGGTCGGGTATACCAGCCTGGCCGACAATTTTGTTCCCAGCAGCTTGGGGATGGAACGGAGATCCTATGGAAGAATGACGAAACTTGTGCGCTTCCTGCAGGACCGCCGCCTCTCCGCCTGAGTTGAGGCAGTTCCATTTCACGTTTGCCCCCGTACCTCACCAGGATAGAGGGCCCGCCTCCTAAGTGTGAGATGACCTCTCACCAATTTTGAATAAAATCTCGATAAAACTGCATATGCCCTCGTAGCTCAGGGGATAGAGCATTCGCCTCCTAAGCGAAGGGTCGCGCGTTCGATTCGCGCCGAGGGTGCCAGAAAACGCTGAATCCGCAAGGGTTTAGCGTTTTCCATTGGTGAAAGGGCTTGCTAATAAAAGCGTAGGTTTTGCTAATGACCTCACAAAATACGGGAAATTGCGAGTGGATAATAATTCGATTTTGCTAATTTCGACTTGAACGGTTTTTGCCGTTTTGCTAATAAAATGCGGTATCTTGCTAATACGGCGTTTCAGGTCTTTTGCGCTTGAAGTATCTGAGCCAGCGTGGATGCCAACGCAGGATTGCTTTGCAACTCGGCAAGCAGAGATTGAAGATCGAAGCCGGATTTTTATCGGCCGGCGGACGCACATCCCGCAAGTCTGGATTTGAGTAAAAAGCCGCTTCAAATTTCTGCGCGTTAATCTTCCGGTCCTCGTCTAATATGTGAGCGTAAACTTGGTGATCATGTCAATCTCGGCGTGCCCGGTATCTCCCTGTGTTGCCTTTAGATCTCCGTGGTTGAGCTTGAGCTTGTAGGTTGTGCTGGAGTGCCGTAGGGAATGAAACACAACGTTAGGCAGGCCAGCATCTTCCTTCAGCCGGTTAAATTCTTTTTGGAGCACGCGGTTTTCGCAGGGCCTTCCGTTGGACAGCGAAACTACCAGATTGAAATCCTGATATTCATCACCCAAGAATGCTTTCAGCTCATCCTGAGACTTCTTCCACTTCTTAAGGATATACGCCACTGTCTTCGGCAACCAGACTTTTCGGACACTGGTTTCCGTCTTGGGTGTTTTCAAAATCAGACGGGTGCTATTGTTTTCCATCATGGGCGGGAACACCAACATCACGTCCTTTTCATCTAACGCCTCAATTGCCTTTAGTGAAGCGCGCTGCAATTCCTTATCCACAACGATATGCGCGTCATCCCGGGCAATTTCATCATTGGAGATGTGAACATTGTCCCATGTCAGGCCGAGCGCTTCGCCAACCCGCAGAGAGCAGGCAAATGAGAGATTCATCGCTATGTAAAGCTTGCTGTCCCGGCAAGAATCCAGTGCGGTGCGAATCATCTCTGCGGTCCAGATATCCCGCTTTTGGTAGCTGGTCTTTGGTATCATCGCGAACTCAAAGGGGTTTCGGGCAATTAATTCCCACCGTACCGCCTGCTTAAAAGCGCAGACCAGAAGCTTGTGAATCTTCTCAATGGTGGCATTGGCGACAAATTCTGTTTTGGGACGCCGGTTTCTGACACTGACAGCCTTTGTCTTTTGAAGTTTTTTGTAAAAAAGGTCTACAAACTTGGGGGTAATATTCTGTACCAGTTCATTACCGATCAGCGGGTTGATATAGTTTCGGATGAGTCCGGTATTACCGTCGTAAGCAGAAACACCCCATTTGCTTTCACCATATAGCGACACGAAATCCTCCAAAAATGCCGCCACAGTTTGATTGCTCGGCGCAATGAATGTTCCTTCGTTTATGTGGTTTTCTACCTCTGCCTTCCGCCGTAGAGCCTCCTTGTGAGTGGCGAAGGTTTCCCACCGCTGCCGCCGTGTACCGGACTCATCCATATAGTAGTATACAACTGAGTATTTTGAATTTCGTTTTTTTATTGATGCCATACTTGCTGTCTCCTCTCAAATCAATCTCTTTGATTGTCAAGCCATTCATCAAAGGATTTTTTGGAGATCCGTATAGCAGTTCCGATTTTTACAGTTCTGAAATACCCCTGCTTAACAAGTTCATAGGCGGATGCCCGTCCAATTCCAAGGATTTCGGCGATCTCCTCTACCGTATAGGTTCGCCGATCAGGACACCCACTTGCCTGTATGTTGCCCATCCGTATGGATGCCTCCTTTCCTTGAAGCGACAACACGCAGGACTTTTCAATATTCAATTATCTCATGTGTGTGTCACCTCAGTTCAATTTGAAATATCTTGAGTTTTTCTCAGTTAAGGAAGTACGGGTGAGGCTCTACGATTCAGTTCCTCATTGATCTTCCACAAGACCGCTGCCAGATGGATACAGAACCCTGTGTTGCAAGTGCAGTAACAGTCCTCCACATGGCCGCTGTCATCGAGTGTCACCTCCACAAATAACTCTGTGCCATCTTCAAGAATCGTGGCATCATAGCAAGCTGTGTCGCCGTTTATGAGACTGGTCAGCTTTTCTTTTGCTAAAAGGTCTTTTACATCGCGCACAAGCCTGTCCGGATATTTATCAATATACTCCGAAAGTGTGTGAGGGGCTGTCTGTTCTTTCATAATATTATGCAGTTGAACTAACTCCTTATTGAAATTACTCATATTGGTCAATCCTTTCAGTTGTTAATTTTTTTTGATAACATCGGCGCTGCTTAACTTTGTCTCAAAGGTAAGATGGGAATACATATCCGCTGTTGTTGCGATGCTGCTGTGCCCTAACCATTGTTGTACCTCTATGAGAGGAACTCGGGATGTAATCAGGAGATTTGCACAGCTGTGCCGGAGGTCATGGAAGCGGATATGACGCAATCCATGCTTTTTCAATAGCTTTGGGAATGCCTCGCTGATATAGTTTGGTTTGAGTACCACTCCTTTCTGATCTACGCAGATATAATCTATTTGAAACGGGGGATTCTCTCCGTATCTGCGTGCCATGTCATTAAGTAATAAGTCGCGTATAGGTTCAACCATGGGAAGAGTCCGGAAACTCGCATCACGTTTCAATTTGTCTTGGCCGACCATGGCAGTCTTTCCGTCAACTACCGAGCGGATGATGGAGTGATTAATGGAGAAAGTGTTTTCTGTGAAATCAACGGCGCTCCACCGCAATCCCAAAATTTCGCTTCTTCTGAGGCCGGTAAATAGCGCAAGAGTGACAACAAGCTCCAATTTCTCTCCTTTGATTGCTTCCAGTAGCTGCTTACACTCATTCGGTGAGTAAGGATTTGCGATATATCCGATTTTCCTTGGGAGTCTCACATTCCGGGCGGGATTCAGTGCGAGCAATTCGTGGTATACTGCATCTTCCAGCGATTTATGGATATTGGCATGGTGACGGGCCACCGTGTTTGGAGAGAAGCCAGTATTCAGCATGTGCTGATAGTAATTGGAAATGTGTACAGGTCTCAGGTCCGACAGAAGGATTTCTTGGTCTCTAAAATAAGGTGCGATTTGGCGCTGTATGATAAATGCATAACTTTCATATGTGGCCTGGGCGATCTCCCCCTTTCTGTTTTGCAGCCACTGCTGGAGGTATTCATCAAAGAAAATGCCGGCGGAATTCTTTCTTGCGTTATGGTTGAGACTGTATTCCAATCTCTTTTCATACAGCATCTCTTCAGCTTTCCTCTTATTGCCCTTAACTTTTAGTCCAGTTGCAATCCATTTTGGCTTTCGGATACCGTCATTAGTACGGGTCTCAATGACCATATACCATCGGTCATTTTTAGCGGTTAAGTGTCCCGCAATCATAAGCATCACCTACTTGTATAAATTTGGTTTTCTGGTATAATGAAAATAGCCGAATTTGCTTGGTTACATCAATTACATGGAGGCGTATCCAAGTGGTCGTTGCGAGTTGCACTCGAAATGCAACTCGCAACGACCACTTGGATACTGAGCCGGACTATATATAAATGAGGAATGGCTATATCGAAATGATATAGCCATTCCTTTGATAAGCGAGATCGATTTGCTTGAACTACACGCCGCAAAACAGGTCAATCTCAACCGCGCAGAACTCAGCTTGGGGACACTTGGCGGAGGCAATTATTTTATCGTGCTCGACCGTGACGATGATGACAGGCTCTACTTTGTTGTGCATTCGGGAAACCGCAATCTCGGCAAACAGGTGGCTACGTACTATCAGAAAGCCGTCATACTCGGTCTGGCGGACAAATCCAAATACGTTGAGCTTAAACGGCAGGGGCGGGAGCCCGAAATACAGGCCGAGATTAAAAAGCTGGGCGATCGCAAGGTTGATAAAAACCTCACATTCGCCGAGGGACGGTTTTTTGATGATTACCTGCGGCATAGCTTTTGTTTCTTTTTACAATAGATACCTTACTATCTTCCTTTGCAAATTATTAGCCAGCCCTTTTTCGGATATAGCTGGCTTGAGATATTATAGCGAAAATTGGATAATTGAGGCCATGAAATATCACCGTAAAGACCTCATAGCAGACACAGAAAACGAGAGCGATGTTGGAATAAGCCGATGCCGCCCCTCATTTTGTGGAAATTTCTGCAACATGGTGATATAATAAGAACTAGCAAAATTGTGATTATAGCAATAATGAGCAGTTTGAAAAATGAAAAGCTGGTGTAAATGTGGCAACGAAAAAGAAAAAAAAGAATAGAACAAAAGCAAATACAAGGCCTCCTAAGAATACGATAAAAGAATTGCGAGATTCACGAGATGGAGGGCAAATTGCACTTAGGGGCTTTACATATCAATTTCTGTATTCTTGTTTCCTGATTTTATCAGAAGCAAATACTAATACGGTTTTTCATTTAGAAGGCATTGAAGATATAGACCGAATCAAACACGAAAGTGGACTAACAAATATCACCCATATACAGTTAAAGTATTCAACGCAAAAGCAAGATGCTAGTTTTTTGAAGGATGTTCTAAAAAATTATTTGGAAGCATACTTGCTTGATAACACTCGCAAATTCAAGCTAATCTATGATTTTCCAGTAGCTACTGGAAACATGAGCAAGCTATTTAGCGTTGCTCTCGACAAGACATCTACTTCATACTGGGTAGGAATTGTCGACCAAATAAAGTCAGAGAATCCGTTGTGGAATTGGTCTGGATTTTCTTTTGAGAGATTTATTTCAGCGCTTTCCTTTGATAAAAAAGAAAAGGATACGTTAGCTATAGAAATAGAAAAAAAGCTGATTGAAAATTATGATATTATGACAGACAATGTTTTGCTGTTCGCAAATGGGATTAAAGTACTTTGCCTAGAAAAAATGGAGCACAGGGGCAGCTTGAAAAAACCTGAAGTTGATACCCTGATACAAAGCATTAAAGACGATATTAGTAAAGGCTTTCAGAACCCGGCACATAGTTGGATAAAAAGAATAACATTTGACAATGCCAACGCTGACATTGATGGAGGATTTTTCGAAGGGAAAAAACCTACATCACATGATATTGTCTGTCAATTGCCTGTAAGACGCCCCACATTAGAACAGCAGGTGAGTCAATCGATCCAACAAAATAGAGTTACTATTATTAAAGCATCCAGTGGGCAAGGCAAAACAACATTAGCGCTTCAAGTTGCCTTTAATTTGAAAAATGAATATGAAATATACCAACTCTCTTGGTGTAATGATTCGAGAGAACTAGGCAATATTGTGCAATTTTTTAGATCTCGAATTAAACTAGGGGAAAAACCGCTTATCCTTATTGATAATTTGGATTCTCAGTTAGCAGAATGGAATCAACTGGCACAGCTTCTACAGGAGGAAGTTGCATACCACTATAAAATGCTTCTTACAACCAGAGAGGACGATTGGTATAGCTATGGCGGTAATTTAAGCAATATTAAATCATTGAATACTGTCAAACTCTTTCTTAACGAGAAAGAAGCACAAGACATCTACGAGATTCTAGTTAAAGCAAATAAAATTCATCCCTCTATTTCGGATTGGCGAATCGCGTGGCGTAAAGTTGAAAAACAAAATCTACTTATCGAATATATGTTTTTACTTACACATGGTGAAATGTTATCTGAAAGAATCTCTCATCAAATAACGCAAATAAACAATACAGATGCAGGAAAAGTCAAATGCGAAATACTGCGTAAAATTTGTTTTGCGGATATTTGTGGGATTAGGCTTCCTGTAAAAAAACTAGTTGCAAACTTATCAGAAGCGACATCGAGGGATTTCGGAGAACTTTTAAAAAGCATGGAAAATGAGTTCCTCATTCGTGTTAATATGACTGAAAAGTATGTCGAAGGGCTTCATCCTGTGCGCTCTCAACACATAGTCGAGAAGCTACATGAATTTGCAGATATAGACGAAACTGCGCTTCAGGTAGTTCAAATATCTGATGAAAACTACTTCTCAAAGCTGTTCTCAGTTCTTTCTAAGATAATTATCAATAAGAGAGTATTTTATTCCAATATAGTAAATACCCTCTGGAACAGAAATGATTTGTCGCCATATGTTTTAGCATTACAGGGCGTGTTCTCAGGAAGCGTAATGCAGTATTATTTTCACAACCTGCAAGTTTTTGATGACGCCAATGATCATGGTGGTTTATTTCTTTTCGACTTGGCGCTTAATCCGTTTGTTAATTTTAGAGAGTTTGACTATTCATCAAACTCTTTGGACGAAATGCAAAAAACAATGCCGGACAATGCTAATATACAGTATTTATGCGGGCTTAGAGACAGCACTCCTAAGATTGATTTGTCACAAACAGACATCTATTATTTTTGTGAAGCAGTATACGAAAAGTTGAAGGCCCGTAAACTCTTTGATATTACTGCCGATGTGACATCCTATTCTTCAATAATTTATTGGCTCATCAATATTGACCCATCTTTCAATCTATCAAAAAGCGTGCCGCTTGGAAAGATATGGGAAAATAAAGATAGCTATACTGTCGATGTTCTTTCATCTATTATGTACACTTGTTTTTGTGGCAATAGAGATGAATATCTTGATTTCGTCAATGCGAACCTGACGAGTGTTTTGGTTTATTTAAAAGCAGCCACACAATCTCTTAAACTGTATGTAATAGATAACAAAATTCACGTTGAATATATCCTTTTGACAAGTGACATTAAAAGGGGAAATGAAGAAAGCGTTTCGAGATTGAAAGTCATTTGCAAAACGCTCCCAATATTTGAGGAATACTGTGCTGATTCCCTCAAACCAACGATCGAGTTACTTGCCCAATACAAAATTCCGGATGATGCACATAAAACTATGCCCATTAGAAACTTGTTTATTATGTTCCACCAAGAGTTCACTTCGTTATGGAGCAAAACCATAATGAGCAACTATGAATGTGATAGTATTACTGACTGGTTAGAGTACTGGTGTTCTATTAGAAATAATATAGTTTCTTTATTCCAAAAAAGTATAGCTTGCATTTGCAAACTGCTAGAAGGTAAGCCACTCGGCAGCCTTGCGGCTGAAATAGATAGTCAGAGAGAAAGCTTAAACAAAAAGTTAATAGCAGAATACAGATTCCCTTATGAAGATAGGCCTTTTGATGAAAAGGCAAAAATGCCTGAAGGACTTAGCAAAATTAAAAGTGATTATTTCCAGAGTGTATCTAATTTCTTTAACCAGTTAGCCGGATATTTGAGCAGGGATTCAAATACTGCTCGATTGGCGTCGATTAATCTTAGAGCGGCAAATTCTTCTTTGGTCAGAATGCAACAATATTTCAACAATATTATTAGTGAGCAAGAAACTCTGACACAGCAGCACGACGAGCTTTGCATCCAAGAAAGCCAAAGTATACAGAACCTTATGATGGCGTGCCAGTATTATGGTGAACATCAGCCCAGTAGGTTTTTTAATAAGTATCAAATCAAAAGTTGGTATATGGAAGACTTCAGCAAAACTCTGGAAAAAGTTGAGCATTCACTCAATGGGTTGTCAGCAAATCATAGTGTTATTTTCCCGAAAAAGCATTATTATATTGGAATCCTTAGTTATTATCCAATCATAGCAAATGATTTAAACGTGACTGACGGTACATTATTAATGGAGTTTTTATGTCAGTGTACACCATTTTCAGAGTTGGATTATGATTACTTAGTGCTCGTATTCAGAAACGATCAAGGACAAATTACACCTAGCACATTAAAAATTCCAAAGGACTTTCTGAAAAAACTTAAAACTGCGTTTGATACCGAAGATGCTTCTTTGTTAGAGCAGCTTGCTCCGCCTTTTCCAGAAGAAGTAACTACAGCAGTATTGGATTGCTTTGAGCATCAGTACGAAATATTCAAGCCCATAATCAGTGGATATGAGGGGATTGATAGAATTTCAGAATTATTATGGGCATTCTCCAAATCCCGAGAAGAATTAAGAGACGACAGCAATATAGAGTATAGAAAGCAACTTGAAAGCATTTATAGAACTGAAATTTTAGATCTCCTTAAAACATTTGAATCTCGAATCCCTCAAGATGAGCACAGTAAAATATCTCAGCTTTGCGATGAGGTGTTTTATGGTCTTAAATTTGATGATGTAAGTTTTAATGCATTTTATGATAAACTTACCGCGAAGGCTTTAGAACAAATGCAATATTAAAGGTGATAGTGGACGAACGCAAATTACTTTCGAACTTCCCATTATGTTTATAATCATGGCGGATAGCCAACTTCGTTAAATACATACACTGATGAGCATTAATTTTTTCCAATGAAGCTTTCCTGTAGAAACTGCGCATTTCGCGTGAAACATTGAATTATGGGGAAAGCGAAAAGATTTTCAAATACACTTTTGCATAGCGACATAATTTCTGCTAATACCCTGCTAATACGGCCCTAAAAAACGCAAGGAAATTGGGCGATACGGCATAACATCAGAAATCAAACCGTTCGCCCAAAAGTCCTGTATTTAAGCGGGTTTCAGAGCATCAAGGAGCATCCGAAGGGATGCCGTAAAAATCGTTGCTGCGATCTCCTAAGCGAAGGGTCGCGCGTTCGATTCGCGCCGAGGGTACCAGTTGTTCCTTAGGCGAACGTGAAAGTCTGCCTAAGGAACTTACTATTTTCTGCCCCATAGCGTTGCAGTAAATCTCAAGGCGGCTGTTCTCGCCATCGCAGACATAAACCTTGAATCAATCTGTTGCCCCGCGACGGCGCGGGCGCTTGCCCGCGCGTTTATGATGTACGACAGCTAAGAAATCGGCGGGACTGCCCGATTTGGGCAGTCCCGCCGATTTTTGCAGGCCGCACCTGCTTTAGCTTTGTACATATATCTTCACAAGGAAATTAATCCCGGAGCAGGAATAGGACGTCCCGTCGCAAGTAAGCACAATATCCCTATGCCAGCTGCAATCGCCCTCTCTTGTCGGTGCCTCAGCAAAGGCGATCCGAATATCTCCGCCCGCTTCGGCTTTCAAGGATAGCTGATGAGCATCGATGCCGATATCGCTCACCGCAGTGCCTATCACCGGGGAAAATGCCACGCCATTAGAAAGTGGGACTGGCGAACTGAACGAATAGTATGTGTCTAAGCTTGTTGTTCCATTTGTAAATGTATAGCTGCCTATCGTGGAGCCATTTGTCGGAAACTTCGCTTTGTCTGTTCGCAGCTTGCCCGCCGTGGTACCTGAGGCGAACAGGCTGGATATGACGAGCGTCCGCTCGTCGCTTGTAACGCCGTTGAGCGTCACAGTGAAGGTAACGGAAACGTAGGTGAGGTCGGCGGCATCGACGGTTTTTTGCGTACTCAGAGATAAAAAGCCGGTTGTGGTTATGTCCGCACCGAGGTCGGTTACTGCACCTGGCGAAACCGCGCCGGTTTTAACGGATACGAAATTGACGGCCGCGTTGCCGTTCAGCGCGGAGCTGACTATTGGGATAAACTCAAGTGAGGAATAAGTGTTTGACACCGCCATGAATCCCGTTATCTTGGCCGCCTCGGCGTTGGCTGTAGCTTTGCGGGCGGCGGTTATATCGGCCTTCGCCGCGATTTCCGTGGCAAGTATTATATGCGTGGTTACCGCTGAGGAGGTTTGGCCGCCGTAAGTGACGGTATAGGTCACGGCCAGGTCTTTGTCGTAGGGCAGCGCGGCAAGTACAGCGTCAGAAAACACGAGGTTTATGCTGCCGATTCCGCTGAGAGAAGAGGTAACGTTGCTGCCGTTGCAAGTTGCGCTCACCGTGGCGATCGTCGCTCCCGGAGCCGCAGCAGGAAGCGCAAACGTATAAACCGTATTCGCGCCCGCACTCTCGCCCGCATTATATGCCAAAATGGTTGCCTGGGCAACGGCATCGGCCGACATGAAAAACTCGGCCTTGATCTCCACCGCCTCGCTGCCCATCGTGAAGGTCGCCGGATTCGTCGTCGTACTCGAAAGCGTTATGCCTCCGCTGACTACCGTCCATTGCTTAAACGCATAATCCACGGTCGGGGTTGCGGTAATCGTGACTTCCGTTCCGGCAGTCGCATCGGCCGGGATTGCGACAGCCGTACCGCGGCCGTCGTCGGTCATGGTTACCGTCCGCGAAACGGCCTCGAACTCGGCTTTGATCTCCACCGCCTCGGTGCCCATTGTGAACATCGCCGGATTGGTCGTCGTACTCGAAAGCGTCACTCCGCCGCTGATCACCGTCCACTGTTTGAACACATAGTCTCCGGTCGGGGTCGCGGTAATCGTTATAGTGGCTCCCCGCGCGGCGCTGGTTAGGCTTGCGGCCGCCGTACCGTGGCCGTCGTTTTGCATTGTAACGGTGTAATAGGCGGCGCCGCCGCCAGAGGTCTGTATATTCGTGACCTGTATCAGCTTAAAGGCGAAATTGCCGTCTGCGTCCACGGCGCACGCGGCGTACCAGCCGCTAGAGGATACGCTGAACTTACCTGCAGCGGTTATATCGGTAAAGCCGGTCTTGTCGGTATAACTCGCGCCGCTTGACGATGTGCGCCAACCGATAAAGCTGACAACCTTTGCGCTCTGTACCGAGACGGTCACGGCGACGCTGCCGGTGGTGCTGGTCGTCGGGCTTTGCGTGAGAGTGATGATTGGGCCGCCTTCGCCGTCAAACACGGCAATCAGCAGCTTTGCCATCTCGCCGCGCGTCAGGGCCTTTTTCGGCAGGAGCTTGCCGTCCGCGCCCTCGACGTAGCCGCCCTCGATGAGCGCCGAAGCCGCGTCCCGCGCCCAATCGGACGTGTCTCCGCCGTCCGTGAAGGCCGCGTACGCCTCCGCGTCCTCCGGCGCAAGGCCGAACGCGCGGGCCAGCATGACAAAGCCCATCTCGCGCGTCAGCGTGTCGCCCGGCGCGAATGTGCCGCCGCCGTAGCCGGTGACGATACCGGCCTCAAACAGCGCGGTTACCGCCTTGCCGTACCAGCTGCCGCCGTCAACGTCCGTGAACGGGCTGCCGCCCTGCGGCGCGGGGCTGTCCATCGCCCGCCAGAGCATCACGGAAAACTCCGCGCGGGTGATGCTGTTATCCGGCTTAAAGCTGCCGTCCGGGTAGCCGGTCATCCAGCCACGCTCCCGCGCTTCGTCTATGTGCGGCGCGGCCCAGTGCCCGTCGTAGTCCGCCGCCAGCGTCGACATGGGCAGTAATGATATTACCATGCAAAGAGCGAGTGATATAGACAATAATCTTCGCTTCATAGTGTATCCCTCCCATATTGAATATTCAGAACAACAGGTATAAATATTATACCGCTATTTGGCACAAATTGAAAGATTTATATTCCGCTGCCTCAAATCCGGCAGTATCCGCTCAGCCGCATGGTATAAGGAAGCAACACGGCGAGAAAGCCGAATAATGGCGACAAACGCGGGGAGCGGCTGACAAAAAATCAGCCGCCCCTTGCTTTTTATCTGTTCAGTGGTACAATAATCACAAAGCCGTCCGGTAATATCGCCACGTTCGTATTGGGGTCAAGCTGGCGTGCCAGAAAACGCCGGAAACACTGGGTTTTCGGCGTTTTTCCATGCCGAAAAGTTGAAATTGATTTTCTCTGTCCCCGGATCGAAACGGACAGTCCACGAAATCGAAAACACCGCCAAAACCTGCTAATCGTGTCCTCTTGCTTTTCGCAGTTTTCCTTTCGCTTTTTGCAGGAAAGCGGCGTCCTGCTAATCAAAATAAAGGGTTTTGGCGGTAAAGCGGCCTCTCGCCTGTCCGTTAGCAAGGAATAATCATGTGTCATTTCGCGCTCTGCCCCAAAATCTGAGACAGCACGGAGACCAGATTCGGGTTTTCCTGCAGCAGTCCGAGCAACTTCTGCACGTTGTTGTCGATGGATTCTGTTTTCTTCTCCGGTGCGTAGAATGCCGCCTCAAATTTTTCGGCAGTGCATCGCCTGTCCTCATCGATGATGTGCGAGTAGATGTCTGTGACCATGTTGACCTGAGAGCGCCCCGTGTCGCCTTGCACCGACTTAATATCGCCCTGGTTGAGCTTCAGCTTGTAGGTCGTGCTGGTGTGGCGCAGGCTGTGGAACACCACCGGGGATCAGCGGCGGAATGATCTGCAGCACGTCCCGCTGCTCCAGCATTTGGAGCGCATCGCGGTTCACCCGCGCAAGCTCCTTGTCGATGAAAATTGAGGCATCGTTGTTCGCCAGCTTTTCATCGTCAATTTGCACGCAGTCCCATGTCAGGCCAAGAATTTCCCCCATCCGTAAGGAGCAGGCGAAAGCCAAGTGCATACACAGGGCCAACAGCGGCTCCTCGCAGAGCGAAACGGCATGGAACAGCTCGTCCGCCGTCCAGATGTCCCGCGTCTCCGGGTCATGGCGCGGCAATGTTGCGTGCAGCGCCGGATTCTTGGCGATGTACTCCCAGCGGACGGCTTGATTGAACGCGCAGCGCAGTATGCGGTGAATCTCAATCACGGTGTGCGGGGTGATGCTCCGCTCCGCCCGGCCGGGCATGGGCGCGGCCTTGCAGGACAGCGGCTTTTTGTAATACTGATCGATACTCCTTGTATTCACATCCTTGAGCGGCATTTTCCCGATGTGCGGATCAATGTAATTGGCAATCAGCGATTTTCGCGCCGAATATGTGGACAGTGCCCACTTGTTCTGACCGTAATTCTCAACGAACTCCTGAAGAAAATCGCTGACCGTCAGCGCGGTCGGCACGATCAGCGTACCGTTGATTTGCTTCAGCTCAACCGCGGCCTTGCGTTTCTGAACCGCACATCAATGTTGCCGAGGCTTGTGCTTACATGAAGCGCTTTGGGGCCGTTGCCCGATGTGTCGGGAAGATTACAATACCCGCCGCTGGATTGGCATTGGGCGGTGAAGTTTTCCGCTACGTCATCAATACTGCATCGAACCTCTCCTGTCGAGCCGTTTATTGAAATAGAAGTCTCGGCGTATATATATCTGCAATCTACAAGACCACTGCTGCTGACCTCAATTTTATCAGAGCGTACCCCGCTCATCGTTATTTGCCCTATACCGCCGGCGACACTAAAACATTCAGCGGAATCAATATAGGAAATATCCATGCCGCCGGTTTGAGTATCCGCGCGGAAATAGGAATTTGTCTTTAGATTTTTGGCTCTGATGTTTCCAACCGTTGTTTTAAACTCAATTCTTCCTTCTGTCGTAATATCCCGAATCGATATGCTTCCTGTTTCGGTTTCCAAAATCAAAATGCCGTTATATTCTTTGGGCAGCTCAATCCGCAGTTCTTTGCGCTGGTTTATATTGAAGAAATCACCAAAGCTGTGAAAGCCTAAATAATCCCGCTCATCCAATTGCAAACAGTCGCCCCTTTGTTCAGCGGTCAATCCCCAACTGGAGGTTTCGTCCCACTCAATCCGGATTTTTTCGCTTTCAGCACTCAATACTTCTATATTGAGTACCTTGCACGCAACGTGTACCGTTTGTATTCCCTGCTTCTCAAAGGACGCCTCCTGCCTGCCGTGTTCCGACCTATTCGCGTTTCCTATGAACGGGAAAACCGGATTGTCACGGGGTAAGGGATTTGCGTGGGGCGGGGGACTTCCTATAACAGCCCCGCACCCCGTGCAATATATCGTGCCTCGCTGGACTTGACGACCGCATTGACTGCAATATTTAACCATTGCTGACACTTCCTTCAGCTTTTTCGCAGACATCATTAGCGCACGCTTTGTAAAGCAGATATCCGCCCAATACTGTCGCCGCCCCTATTGTTGTGACTGTTGACGTGACTGCCGCCGCCTTTATTACCGGGGCTGCTATTGCTCTTACTATCGGGGCAGTCACTACCGCTGCCGTGGTGACTGCCGCCGCTCCGACTACCGAAACTGCCGTTGCTAAAACCAGTTCAGATAATTTCATGATTGCTTCTCCTTTCGATACGTTTTTATTCAAAGAGAACCATCAAATGGTACACGATATAAATTTTGAGACATATGTTGATTTTCTTTGATGCCTTTAGTATAATTAGGCATATAAGGCTTTACAACCAGCAATGTTATGCGGAATGTAGCCTGTAAAACACATTGTTCAAAAGTGTTTTATAAGTTAGAAAATAATTTTTAGTTGGTGGAAATCATGAAAATAGACGCTCGCACCAGATACACAAATATGGTTATAAAAAACATCTTTTTCCAGCTTTTAAGGGAAAAGCCTATAAATAAGATAACGGTAAAAAGTATTTGCGAGCTGTCGGAGATTAACCGGGCAACTTTTTACAGATACTACTCCGATCCTTACGATTTGCTGAAGCAAATTCAAGCGGAGCTTATTCTGGAATTGCAGAAGCTCATCGAAAAAAACAGTTTAGAGAACGCTGCGGATATAATAATTGCAATTCTGAATAAAATGAGAGAAAATAGTAAGTTATATATGATCCTGTTCTCTGAGCATGGCGACAGTACATTTGTAACACAGATTCTTTCACTGTCTTACCAGACCAGCCAATCCAATAGGGAAAGTATGCTGCCCAATATCCCGAAAGCGCAGCAAGAATGGTTTTATTACTTTTTTGCGCAGGGATGCAGCAGCATTTTGGATCGCTGGGTACGGGGCGGTATGAGAGAGGAACCTGTTGAGGTATCACAGTTTATTCAAAGGGTAAACAGGACATTGTTAAAAGAGTTTGGGTAATTTGCCTCTGTAAAAATATAAAGGCCGCTCACTCCGTTTTGCGAACCATCTTTCAGGGTTTTTTTGATTAGATACATAAATATCTTTAAAATAAGGTGATTTCAAAAACGAATCAGGACCACACCGTCAAGGAATGGTTTGGCTATATTCTGAAATTTCAAAATTGAAAATGAGGTTCTCTTTGTTTATATTGCAGGGCGGTTGATGAAATTACTCCATCTTCCGCATTATGCAAATACCTCGGTCATGGGAAAGAGGCTGCCGGACAATGCCGTCAGCCTCTTTCCCATATAGACGCGCGACAAAGCCTTGCAAAACCTCATCAGAGCGCGGTATTTCGCCGTTCAGAGCCTTACGCGGGAGAAACAGAGGTTCATGAACGATCTCTTCATGAAATGCTCCGGACTCGCGCAGGAGAAGGTGCTTTTCAGCAACTACGGCGCGGCGGCGCGGGTGGTATTCGAGGAATTTGAAACCCCGGACGGTATTGTCAGCATGGATGTAGAACAGCTCGCTGCGTTCATTGCTCAAAAAGGTAAAAGCCGTTCCCCGCGCCCTGACGAGATTGCTAAGGAGATACAATGCCCGTTTTTTATTTTAGATGTTACTTGCCAGGGGGCAGTTGAGACAGAGTTTTTCACTTAAAAATTCATTACCATTCATTCATCAGCTCGGCGTGTTCAAAAATAGCATCTAACTTTTGCATGAAAGGAACGATTTCACCGAAATTTAACGCCCTATGGTCAAAAGCCAGGCACATAGGGATCACTTTTCTTATCCCAATTGTCTTATCACCGTTTTCGTCTTTTACGACCCCGGCTTTTTCCTGTATGCTCCCAATTCCGATAGCGAACACCTGAGGAGGTATAATTTCCAGAATTCCCATAAAGCCTTTTTGTTCTTTATAAATGGAACCTATGTTGGAGATCGTTATAGTGCCCGGTACAAGGTCCCCAGCCGTTATTTTATCTTCTGCGGGGATTCGGTTATATGCCTCCACCTCTTTTTTGCTGTGTTTTGGTGTTTGGGATTTCCCGAATGCCGATCCTAAAAGGGCTCTTACGGCTTTCAAAAAATGTCCTTTTCGTAATTCGCCCATCATATTGTTTACGGAAACCTGGTACATAGGGATATAAATATCGCAATTCTTTATCTTTAGCGCGGTTTTGTTTATATATTCCTGCATCTCTGCAAGTGTTTTGGATTCAAAATTCCTTAGATTGATGGTTACTATATCTCCGTTTTCAAGCATCCAGGGGATGGATATGTCTATGTTCCTCATAATTTTGATTTGCCCCGTCACATATTTCGGGTTGTATTGTATATGAGCGTTCACTTGAGGCGCGGCCTTGACCGCCTCCACGCATATTTTCAATAATAAAGTGTTGATGGTTATCCCGGCGTTAGGATTTCGCTCCTCATATCCGGTAAACTCAGCAAGCAGTTCAGTCGCGTCAGCCTCGTAAACAAAAGTTACATGCGGGACTGTTGTCCATGATTCATAGGTCTTATAACCGATAACCTTCTTGTGCAATGTGAAGTGCTTTATCTCATTATTTGAGTGGTTCTTCATTTTAGTTTCTCCCGCCCGTCTTGTTTATAACACAAGGCCTAAATCAACAACAATAAGGTGCCTCCCGTTAATAGGATTAAACCAATCAGCGCTTTTCGGTTTAATTTCTCTCCAAACATGAAGTACGAAAATACTACCGTTACCACTATACTTAGTTTATCAATTGGCGTTATAATACTTATGTTTCCCATCTGTATCGCACCATAATAACATAACCATGAGATGCCGGTCAGAACGCCGGAGACAACGAGAAAAAGCCAATTGGATTTTGTCATCCTTTTAATTTCCCGGAATTTCCTCTTCCCAAGCACAATCAGAAAAGACATGACCGCCACAATGATTGTCCTTAAAAAAGTGCCGAGATTAGAATCAACCGATTGCATGCCAAGTTTGGCCAGTATGTTTGTAAGGCTTGCAAACACCAGCGACAGCAGCGCACATACAAGCCACAGATTTGAATTGGTTTTCTTGTCGTCCGCCTGCTGTTCGCCGTCCTGCGATACGGTTTTATCCCTGTTTATCATCAACATTGTGCCAACAACCATAACGGCCATGGCGACAAATGTCAGCCACCAAAACGGTTCGCCCAAAATTATAATAGCCAAAATCATTGTAAGTACGGTGCTCATTTTATCCACAGGGACGACCTTATTTACGTCTCCGATTTGTAAAGCCTTAAAATAACTTAGCCACGAAAGACCGGTGCATAACCCCGAAGCGACTATGAATATCCATTCTAACGGCTTTATATCCCATATCGTTCTCAAACTGCCGGTAATCAGAACCATGATAAACGTAAACATCAATACTACAAGGGTGCGTAAAAATGTGCCGAGGTTGGAATCGACATCCTTCATTCCCGCTTTTACCGTAACACTCACAAGTCCGGCTGAAACAGCGGAGCCTACCGCTAACAATAACCACATAATATATGCCCCTTTGCTCTACCTAAGACGAATCAACTTTTTTATGCCACGTAACAATGGAGAAAAGTTCACGGCTATCAGTCCCGCAAGACACACCGATTGAATAATATATACCGATCCCCAATCATTTATCATAACAACGATTTGTATCATCAGCAGGACGAAGCTGATACAAAAACGCACAGGCGACCAATAGTTTCTTGTGTCGATCAGGCGTATGATAAACACAAGCATGAAGCTTACAAGCGTAGCTATCGCCGCGCCGGAAATACCAAACCGGGGTATCAGTATCAGGTTCAATACAATATTGGATACAGCTCCGACTAAGGTGGTGACGAGCTGTGAAACGCTCTTTTTTTCCATGGTGTAACTGCTGCCGATAAACGTGGCAAGGCAGGAAAAAACAGTTGAGCACAGTAATAGCGGAACACATTGCCATGCCTCGTAGTAATCCGGTGAGGTCATAAGACTGATGATAAAGCGGGAAAACATCGTTACAAGACCCGCCACAGCTTTGCCGAAATCGCGAGGAACAGCACCGAAATCAAGTCCGCGATAATGACGGCCAGCATATATCCGCCGATACCCAACCCAAGGAACTTAAGAAATAGTACCATCAGCAGAACATTACACACGGTATTGAGAATGCCGGTTATCGCGTAAATACGCAATTTTTCCTCCGCGCGGACAAAAGAGCCACAAATTGAGTGTAATCCCGATGTGGCGATCAGAATCAGTATCCAAACCCCATATTGCCAAATGCTCTCAGCCTGAGCGGGGAGCCGGATACCCGGAAGACTGAACACGATCCCCGCAATCAGAGACAGAAGCAGGCATACGATGAGGCCAAGGCCATAGCAGGCCAGTCCGGTGGTGAACACATCTTTTTTTTATATTCGTTATCCAGACCGAATCTGGTAATAGATGATGCTATGCCTATCGTAAAGATGGGAACCAGAAAACTGCCGGTCTGGAGTAAAAGGTCAACCGTACCGTACTGCGCCGTTGAGAGAACATTTGTATAAAAGGGCAGCATCAGGAAGGTGATGATCTTTGATCCTACCGTCCCTATAGTCAATATCAGGGTGTTTACCGTCAGCTTTTTATATCTGTCCATACGTCACCCTGTTTTTATCTTTAGCCTTTTTATTGTATACCTTTTCTGCGCAGCGGGCAAGCAACCTCTCCAGCGGGATACACAATGCAGCCAGTACCGCGAAAAATATGAATGCGGCTGCCGTAATCGGTTCCAGCATGAGGATTCCGGCAAATAAGTATGCCGCCAGATAGAATCCGGCCGCCGAGGCTGCGCACAGGAATACGCGCAGTTTATTGAAAGGCAGGCAGGATTTAACCAAGGCAAATAGGCTGATAAAGCCTGTCGCGTAGTAGAGTCCCGTTTTCGCCTCGGATGCGGATATGCCGATTGCGGGCGACAGCCATGAAATCGTCAGGAAAATGTTATTTACCACGCGCCTGCCCTCCATCACGACTTCGGGCAGGGCGGAAAAATCCGAGTTTAGAAGGACCAACTGTGAAACTTGTCTGGCGGCATCGCTGCCGGCCGCCATCGCTATGCTGCAATCGGCCTCCCTTAACGCCAGCACGTCATTTACACCGTTGCCGGTCATGGCGACGGTATGCCCCTCGGCTTGTAGCGCTTTGACGAGCTGACTTTTCTGATTTGGCGTAACCCTGCCGAAAATGCTGTATTTGCTTGCTGCTTTCCTGATTTCATCCTCCGTATCAACGTCCGAGAGGTCGATATACGAGTCGAAATGATCCAGGCCCGCCTGCCTCGCGATATTGGAGACGGTCAAGGGATTATCCCCCGAAATGATTTTAACCGCCACACCCTCCTGCTTGAAAAAAGCCAGAGTTTCTTTCGCTTCCTTTCGTATGGGGTCGCTCAGACAAATGGCCGCGACCAACCGGGCACTGGGAAGTATATCATCTTTTATCGGTTCCGGGCAATATCCAAGGCAAAAACACGCTCTCCTGCTTGCTGCGCTTTTTCTATACTATCCGAAAAAACGGACGCGCTCAGTATTTCAGGCGCACCTATTATAATCGTGCCTATATTTTCAAAGGTCGCGCCGCTCCATTTACGCTGGGATGAAAACGGCGTTTTCACGACCGGATGATACGCATAGTCAGCCGGAAAGTGTTCTTTAAGAGCCATAAAGGTAGCGTTGTTGTCCTCCATCGCGCCGACAAAACAGCGTATGGCCTGTTCGGCTGGAATCGACATTACGCTTTCGTCAAATATATGAACCTCCAATGCTTCCTGCCCCAGAATATTGTTAACATCAATGACAGCTTATTTTCTTTTGTTCATGCTGATTTTAAGTCCGCGGCTTTGGATAAGCCGCCATACGGTATCCGTAAAAAGCGCGACGGTCACACCCATGATCCAGCCGGCTAAAACGTCCCCTGTATTGTGTACTCCCAAATAAATCCTGCTGACGCCGATCAGGAACGTTATCGCTATCCCGCCGATCAGTACGGGAATGCGGATTTTATTGCTTTTTGTCAGTCTGAAAACGATGAGGATAATCATCGTGTATAAGGCCGCGTTGTTCATGGCGTGTCCGCTTGGGAAGCCATATCCTGTTTCGGCAACCAGCCGTAATATATCGGGTCGGTCACGCGCGATAATCATTTTAAGGATCATATTCAATCCGGCTGTTATACCCGCGTTGACCGCAATAGGAACACCGAGCTTTATTCGCGTAAAGGGTAAAATCAATAGCGCGGCGGCAATCGCCGCCACCACCAAAAAAGAACCCATATTGGTAACGGCAATCGTGACGCTCGTGAGGGTTGGATTGATATAACCCGCAAGCAACGTATAAACGCCGTTTTCAAAAACCGTGATGCTTTCATTTAACGCCAACATCGTCAATACGCAAAATGAAATGATAAGCGCCGACATAGCAGATATGCGTACTTTAAGATTCAAATTTTCTCTTTGCATACAAATACTCCCATATCTGCAAACTCCGGCAAGCCCTAAAGATGCCCGCTGAGTTTTCTTATATCAGCGGGCATCTCCCACGTTAAATTATTAGGCGATATGGACGCTCTATTTCACATCCATCTTCTGAAACAGCATCGTTCCGGCCAACAGGGACGCGATTCCCCACACAAGGGTTACGATGATTCCCTGTGACACATCGCCGGCGGCCGGCGTGACCGTTGCCAGCTTGGAAACGATCCCTCCGAGCCAATAATCGTTTACGGCGATTTTAAGTCCAAACAGCAATCCGAGTGCGCTGAATAACGATGAAATTACTGTAGAACACAAGATGTTTACCATTATAGAGCCGCCGTTGGCGCGTATCGTTGTAGAGATGAACGTGAATAAAGCGGCAAACCCAACTATTACCAGCAATTGCGACAGTATTACACTAATCAAACTCCCAAGCGATGCAACACCATGAGGGTCAAATCCCCATATAACGGAGCCTGTCGCAATCAACGCGGTGATAAATAAAATCTGCATGATGACAGCCGCAACGCCGCACACGAGGAATTTAGATAAGAATACTTTTGTCCTGTCAGCGCCGCGCGACAGTGTGTTTTTTATTGTTCCGTAGGAAAATTCCGAAGTGATAAAAACAGCGATAAAAATGCCAACAATAAGCGTGTTAAAGTTCAGCGGCAAAAAATATTCCAACGCCCATATTGCGCTTACTTGCTCGGACATCGCAAGCGCGCTAAGATATTCCGAATCCATCGGATTATTTATACCTTTTTGAAGCTCCATACTCATATCAGCCTGTATTGCCACTACCATTAAGATGCCGAATATGACGCAGAGGGCGACACAAATCCAAAAAGCCTTGCTTTTTTTCAGCTTATAGAAATCCGATTTTATAATGTTAAGCATATACTTTACCTCCCATCAGCCGCAGGAAATAGTCCTCCAACTTATCGCCTTCCGGTATCAGAGCATTGACGTCGATGCCTGCTTCGACAAGGATTTTATTGATACTCCCCGCATCATCTACATGGCCTTTTACGCGGACGGAGTTTTCAGGTGTGCGCATACATTGCGCGTCACCCCACATTCCGTTTACTACATTCTCTACTCTTTGCGGGTCGCTCGTGTGGATCACAAGGTTTTTCCCGCAGCGGGTAGAGAGTTCGTTTGCCTGAAACTCATCCACCAATCTTCCGTTGCTGATGACACCATAACGGGTTGCCATTTTTTCAAGCTCACCGAGGATATGGCTGGAAATCAATATGGAAACCCCCCTCGACTCATTCAGACGTTGTATCACATCCCGTACCTCTCTGATGCCCATCGGATCAAGGCCGTTTGTCGGCTCATCCAGCACAAGGAGCTCCGGGTCTCCCAGCAGCGACAGCGCGATCATAAGCCGCTGCTTCATGCCGAGCGAGAAGTCCTTCGCTTTTTTCTTTCCGGTATTGCAGAGGCCCGCCAATTCGAGAAGCTCGGAGCAGACTTTTTTATCCCGTATGCCGAGCAGCAGGCGCTGCGCCTCCATGTTTTCCATAGCCGTCATCGCCGGATACAACGCGGGGTTTTCGATGGTGCAGCCCACCTTGTACCTCTGTGAAACAAGATCGCGGCTTCCAAACAATGATATCTCGCCGCCGGTGGGGTCTGCCAGCCCGCACACCATACGCATAAGGGTCGTTTTTCCAGCTCCGTTTTCACCGATAAACCCATAGATATCTCCATTTTTGACGCTTATGGACACATGATCCACGGCCATTTTTCCGGAGAAAGCTTTGCTTACTTCATTTGTTTGAAGGATGTAATCCATTTAATAAACCACCTTTCTTTGCTGCCGTTTTTTGAGCTGGCCATAGCATAACACGCAAAGTTAAACTCACAGACATTGAAAGTTCAACAGTTCATAAAAAGATCATAAAAAAAATGACATTGCACAGGTCCGGCAATGCTCTTAAATGTTATATAATATAAGTTAATAAACTTTTGATATTTTTTTTATATTTTGTTTCACATTATCAGTCTTGCAGTTTAATCGTGTGAGTTATAGTAAGAAGAAAAGTCTGTTTATCAAAAACGAGGATTTCTTTCTCTGCCCGGCCATCCATGCTATAATAACCGCAAGCGGTTATTATAAATGTATTTAAGTCCTTTTTCTCGTCCCCTTCGGGGACAACCGAAAAAGATGACACAACAAAAAAGCGAGGTGAGTGAAGTGACAATCAGGCGCCGCTTGTTTATATCCAACATTCTGATGCTCGTAATTCCCATACTCCTGAGTGTTATGCTTGTAGCCGTGTTGATACTGGCCATCATGGGGATATTCGGCATAAATATTAGCTCCAGTGAACAATTCTACCACGTGGTAGAAATAGTGCAGCCCTTGTCGGAAAAATGGGAGGAAGACAATGATATCGGTCAGATAAAAGCAGACATGGATGCGCTATGGACGAAATACGGCAAAAACGGTCTATCTATCGCCATTTATCAGGATGAGGAAAGAGTGTATACCGCAGGGCCTTTTGAGGATAGCTCCCTTGTTACGGCTGCCCTGTCGGAACCCGGCGGCAGCTATTATTCAATGAATAATGTATGCCTGTATACATCGGATGTGGGGGCCTATAAAATCGTCCTGATGGACACCAATGATCTGCTTTATAACGGATTAGGCGCTGCCAACAGACTTGAAGACTTTAGCCTCCTCGGTATCTTTTTATTTGCGGCGGTCATTGTGATTATTTTAGTTACCAACCGGCTTTTGACCCGTAAGGTTATAGGCAGCATCGTTACGCCGTTGGACACGCTGGTATATGGCGTCCATCAGATACGGGACGGTAATCTGGATTATCGTATAGAATACACAGGCAAGGACGAATTCGCGGCTATATGCGTTGATTTCAACGAAATGGCGGAGCGGCTTTTGGATATGGTAAACGCAAGGCAAAAAGATGAGGAAAACCGCAAGGAGCTGATTGCCGGAATTTCACATGATCTGCGAACGCCGCTCACTTCCATCAAGACCTATGTGGAAGGGTTCGAGTTAGGGATGGCTTCCACTCCTCAGATGCAAAAAAAGTACCTCGACACCATAAAGAACAAGACGAAGGATTTAGAGTATATCATCAATCAGCTGTTTCTGTTCTCAAAACTGGATGTCGGGGAGTTTCCCATGCAAATAGAGCAGACAGACATCGGAAAATGGCTTT